>Ga0209475_10000678_pt1 | contig 58266 bp, 56 predicted proteins | sample tdDd471_FD_187128 | JGI IMG/M metagenome (GOLD analysis project Ga0209475, IMG submission 187128) | Marine sediment microbial communities from the Atlantic coast under amendment with organic carbon and nitrate - tdDd47.1 (SPAdes)... | ecosystem: Environmental > Aquatic > Marine > Coastal >... | reverse complement strand
CCGGTGGCCCGGTAGGCCATATCCAGGATCACCGAAATCTGCACCTGGTACTCGTCCACGGTGAGGTTCTCGGTGGCCATGACTTCCTTCAGGTTATAGAGCATGACCTTGCCGGAAATGATGGTGTCGGCATCCACTTCATCCACGACCTTCAGCGTATTGTCGATCTGGATGGCGTAGATGATGGCGTCGGTAAGTGCCACTTCGATATTGGGCTCCGCCGTCATGTTCTCCAGGTACTGCACCGACACCCGCTTGATGCTCTCGTCCACCCGGCCGGGATTGGCGGAATACACACCGCACCCGGCGGCCGCCAGGGCCAGAAATATCACCAGGCCCACGCCTGAAATTCGATGGGTCACCCTATTTCTCCTTCAATCCGTATTGCTTCACGCGGTAGCGCAGCTTGTCGCGGTTCAACCCCAGGAGGGCCGCCGCCTTGCTCTGGTTGCCTCCGGCCTGCTCCAGGGCGCGTCTGACCAGCGACGATTCCAGTTCGCGAATCATTCCCTCAAGATCAAACCCATCCTCCGGCAAAGGCCCCTCCATGAAAGGCGCCACGGAGCCGAGAGGGTCCTCCAGTTCGGACCGGGACTGTCCCAGACGGAGGTGGCTCACCTGCAGGGCGGGGCCGTCCTCCAGCAATATGGTCCGTTCCATCATGTTCTTCAACTCGCGGATATTGCCAGGCCAGGCGTAGGCCAGCAACGCGTCCCGCGCCTCCGGACCTATCCCCTGAAAACCTTTCCCGAACTGGTCATTGAACAGCTTCAAAAAATGCTCACCCAGGGGCAGGATATCCTCGGTGCGGTGGCGCAGCGGCGGCACGATCAAGTCCACCACTTTCAAGCGGTAGTAGAGGTCTTCCCGGAATGACCCCCGCTGAACCTGGTTGGCCAGGTTGCGGTTGGTGGCGGCGATGACCCGCACGTCCACGTTGATATCGTTGACCCCGCCCACCCGCCGGAACGTCCGCTTCTCCAGGACCCGCAGGAGTTTCACCTGCATGGTGAGGGCCATTTCGCCGATTTCGTCCAGGAACAGGGTGCCGGAATGAGCCAACTCCAGCAGGCCCATCTTCTGGGTCACCGCATCGGTGAAGGCCCCCTTCTCGTGCCCGAACAACTCACTCTCCAGAAGGGTGTCCGGCAGGGCGGCGCAGTTGATCTCCAGAAAGGGGAAGTCCTTCCGGGTACTGGTGCGGTGGATGAGATTGGCCACCACATCCTTGCCCACCCCGGATTCCCCTTCAATGAGAACGGTGGTGGATCCGCCGGACGAAATCTTGCGCACGATGTCGTAGATTTCCAGCATGGACGGCGACGCGCTGGGCACAATGTCATCGAACCCATGGAAGAGATCGCTCTGGTTCAAATGCTTGAAACGGGCGTTGGCGTCGGCAAAATGGAGCAGACCGGCGGCCACCACGGCCAGCAGACGGTCCAACTGGATGGGTTTGCTCACGTAGTCGTAGGCGTCCAGCTTCATGGCCTGGACCGCGGAGTCGGTCTGGCTGTAGGCGGTGATCATGATCACGCCCAGGTGGGGCAGCTTTTCCCGCACCTGTTCCAGGAGCTGGAGCCCGGTCATGTCCGGCAGCATCAGGTCCAGCAGCACGAGGTCCGGTACCGACGACTCAAGGACCGCCAGGGCCTCCTGGCCGGTACCGGCGCACAGCACGTCGTACCCCTCGTCTTCCAGACAGGATTCCAGGAACAGCCGGATGGCTTCCTCATCGTCGATGACCAGGATGACAGGTTTCATGGCGAGGATTATGCTTTCCGTGGCAGACGCGCGCAAGGGGGATTAAAAAAAACCCGGGCCTTCACAGGGAAAGCCCGGGTTCGATACCTGACCGCGTTATCTAGCGCGCGCCCTCGCCCTTGAGGACCACACTCACGGTGGACAGCAGGATGCGGCCGTCCTGGGCAAAGCCGGACTTGCGAATGTATTCGCGGTCCAGTTCAACCTTGCGGCGCACGGATTCCAGGCTGTCATCGTACCCGTTGATGACCTGGGCCAGCCCGGTGATGCCAGGCAGGACCGACAGGCGGTCACGGTAATCGGAAATATCCTTCTCCAGCTGACGCACGAACACCAGGCGCTCGGGACGCGGGCCGATCAGGCTCATCTCGCCCTTGAGCACGTTGAAGAACTGGGGCACTTCGTCCAGCCGGCTCTTGCGCAGGAAACGGCCCACGCGGGTCACCCGCATGTCGTTCTTCTGGGCCCACTGCGGACCGGACGCCTCGGCATTGGTCCCCATGGTACGCAGCTTGTGCACGCGGAAGGCCCGTCCGGGCTGCAGGATCTTGCGGCGATCGCCGTCCTGGCGATCGGAACGCCTGCGCCGACGACGCCGGCGGTTGATTCCCACCCGGTCCTGGCTGTAGAAAACCGGTCCCGGGGAATCCAGTTTGATGATCAAAGCCAACAACGGCAGGATCAGACCGAACACGCCGAGACCCACCAGGCTGATGAAGATGTCCAGCACCCGCTTGGTGCGCACATACATCTGCCCCGGCAGGCGCAGCCCTACGGGCTGGATGTTGTTCAGTTCCCGACGGGAAGATTCCTGGTCAACGCGCGGCTCGATGCGGGCGGCCATCCCTCCGGCACCCCCGCCTCCGTGGTTCAGTTTGGTGCCCCCCAGGCGCCTCCCTGATACCTTGCGATCGAATGAGTCCATATCCATAACAGTCCCCACCAACTTTGAAACCAGAGTCCCCCAACCAAATCATGGTCAGACTGATGCGTTTATTTCTGCGGTGCGTTTGGATTCCACCCCTCCAGGCGGGTCACCTAACTCAACTAGAAGTCAATTGTACTCCAATTTCAATCCAACGGCAACTCTTTTTTTGTGTTTTCGGCACTTTCCCGCGAATAAACATTTGTTGTTTTAAAAGATCAAATTTTATCTCAAATTATTGCGGTGTTTCGGGTTGCTAAAAGCCTTTTTAGACACCATCATCTTGTCATGAAGCTGCCACAGAATTTTACCCGCAAATCTTTTGCCGTAATTGGTTTTTCCGTCGCTATTTACGCGGCTGTGGCCCTGTATTTCGGTTTCGACGAAATTTCGTCCCAATTAAAGGGCTTTCCCGCCCGTTCCCTGTGGCTCTTGGCCGGCTTGTCGATGGTCAATTACTGTTTGCGCTTCTGGCGCTGGGAAATTTACCTGCGCCGTCTGGGCCATCCCCTGCCCCTGGGCAAGTCCCTGGGCCTCTATTTTTCCACATATGTCATGGTGATAACCCCCGGCAAGATTGGAGAGATTTTCAAGGCGGGCATCCTCCGGGAGCGCTTCGGTATCTCCCTGTCGGTGGGGATTCCCATCGTGGTGGCGGAGCGGATCTATGATTTCCTGGCGGTGCTGGTGCTCGCGGTTTGCGGGGTCTTTTTCTGGCCCGGGTCCCTGACCGGCATGACCACAGGTCTGGCCGCCTCCGCCGGCATCCCCGTCCTGCTGTTTCTCTTCCAGAACAAGACCGTGCGCACCAAACTGCTCAGCAAGGTCTCGGCCTCCAAGCTTCTGGCCCGGCACAAGCTCGGCATCGACGACTCGCTGGAGTCTTTGGCCCGGCTCATGACCCCTTCCCAGATGGCCTTTTCCCTGGGCCTGAGCGTCCTGGCCTGGGTGTGCGAGTGCCTTGGCCTGTGGCTTGTCTGCCGGGAGCTCGGGTTTCCCGTGCCGGTTTTCGAGTCCATCTTCATTTATGCCGCCGGCACTCTGGTGGGCTCCCTGAGTTTCCTGCCTGGTGGACTGGGCGGGACCGAGGCCACCCTCATCTGGCTCCTGGGGAGTCTGGGTATGGCCGGGGTCATGTCCGCCACCGCCGCCCTGCTGATTCGCCTGTTCACCCTCTGGCTGGCCGTCGTCCTCGGTCTGGTCGTTTTCATGTTCTGGCGCCGCGACCTGCTGAGCCCGCCTGAATAAAAAAAGGCCCGATCCCAAGGGACCGGGCCTTGGCAGGACGTGTCGTCCTACTCCCGATAAAGACGATCCCAAGCCAAGAGAATGGTCGCCACCGCGGCCAGAGAGCCCAGCACGAAGGGCAAGGTCCGGCGGACCCAGGACGGCTGAATCACTTCGATCTGCAGGCTGTCCCCGGGGTACACCAGCGGGTTCCCCATGGGATCCCCCTCCTGCATGTACAGCGCCATGTTCACCTGGCGGGAGATGTACTTGTCACCCGTCTGGTGAACCAGCCAGATCTTCTCCAGATTGGCGTCCAGGGTGGGCGCGCCGGCCAGCATGAGCACGTCCAGCATCGGCATGGGTTCGCTGATGGCCACCGTGGTGGGTACGCCCACCCCACCGAAGACCTGGACACCCTCATTGCGACGCACACCGGATACCCCGTCGAGCAGAGCGGGGATCACCAGGGTATCCCCGTCCAGCAGGGTGGCCGTGGGGGTGGCGGTTCCGTCCAGGATTCCGGTCAGATCCACCGTCTGCACCTGGGGCAAGCCCTCAACTTGACGGATGATGCGGCACTGGCTCAGGTTGGCGGTGGTGTTCGGACCGCCGCAGGTCCGGACCAGTTCCCACAGCGTGGGCAGCGTGGAAAAGGTAAATTCCCCGGGATGGGCCACATCCCCAATGACGAACATGCGGATGGTGCCGGCCTGGCTGACCAGAGCCAGATCCACCGAATCGATGCCCATATCGGCCAGCCGCAGTTTCTGCCGCAGGACCATTTCCGCCTCGGACAGGGTCAGCCCCGCCAGTTCCACGTCGCCGATCTGCGGCAAGGACACGCGGCCGGATTCGTCGATGGTCAAACGGGTGGTCAGGTCGGGCCGCCCGGGAACCGAGGCCTGGAGTTCATCCCCGGGAGCCAGTCGGGCCACCTCGCGTGTGCCCACGGCCTGGGCCATGGATTCGACGGGCATGAGCAGCGCCAGCATGAGCAGCAGCCGCCCCATCATGAGTCTGTGGGTCGGGAAGAAAAGTCGGCCCCGTGTCATCTTCACCCTGCCTTCCGTGCAATCTGAGATCAAACGTTTTCCGTATACCAGGCGACCGTGCGTTTCAGGCCTTCGTCCAGGCTCACGCTGCCGGTGTAGTCCAGGAACTCGCGGGCCAGTTCGACGGAGGCCTGGGAATGCTTCACGTCCCCGGGACGGGTTTCATCATAAACCGGATCGATATCCGTGCCAATCAGTTCCCGGATGCGCAGGCACAGGTCCTGGACGGTGATCCGCCCCCCCAGCGCCACGTTGTAGGACCGCCCGCCGGCTTCGGTCCGGGCGGCGCAGGCGGCCAGATTGGCCTCGACCACGTTCTGGATGTAGGTGAAGTCCCGGGACTGCAGACCGTCTCCGTGGATGACAGGCGACTGGCCGGACAAAAACCGGGTGATGAACAGCGGCACCACCGCCGCGTATTGGCTGTTGGGATCCTGGCGCGGTCCGAACACGTTGAAGTAGCGGAGGCCGATGGTGCTCAGGCCGTAGAGATCGTTGAAGACCGATCCGTAGAGTTCGGACACCCGCTTGTTCACCGCGTAGGGCGACATGGGGCGCGGCTGCATGCCCTCGTGCTTGGGCAGCTCCTCGGTGTCCCCGTAAATGGAACTGCTCGCCGCATAGACGACCCGCCGCACACCGCTCTGGTGGGCGGCCCAGAACACCCGCAGGGTTCCCCCCACGTTGTGCTCGTTACTGGTCAGGGGATCCTTCACACTGCGCGGAACGCTGGGCAGGGCCGCCTGATGGAAGATGCAGTCGGTCCCGGCGCAACAGTCCATCACCGTATCCAGGTCCGTAATGGAGCCTTCCACGAGTCGGATGTTGTCCAGGACATCGGACAGGTTTTCCCGGCGACCGGTTGACATGTTGTCCAGGACCACGACTTCGTGCCCCTGTTTCACCAGTTCGCGCGTCAGGTGGGAGCCGATGAAACCGGCTCCACCGGTGACAAGATACTTCGCCATCTATTTACCGTTCCCTCCACCCGTGGGCTTGGCCACGGGCCCTACAGGCGTCTCAGGTTTTCACTCACACGGCCCTTCAGGGCGTTGCGTGTATCCACCACCAGGGAGCCGGACTCCAGAAGGACGTCATGATCCACACCGGGATGGTTGGTCACGATCACGGCGGCGTCGAAGGCGCCCAGCTCGGCGGCGGACCACGTCTCGAATTTCTTACCGGGGATTCCGGCCGGCAGCGCCGGCACATGCGGGTCGTACCAGCTGACGTCGGCACCCAGGTTGGCGATCATGTCCATGATATCCAGGGCCGGCGATTCCCGCACGTCGTCGATGGCGGCCTTGTAGGCCACTCCGACCACCAGCACCTTGCTGCCCTTGACGGCCTTGGACCGGTCATTCAGGCCCAGCGTCACCAGGCTCACCACATGGGCGGGCATGGCGCCGTTGACCTGACCGGCCAGATCGATGAAGCGGGCCTCGGACCCGGCCAGCTTGGCCTTCCAGGACAGATAGAACGGATCGATGGGAATGCAGTGTCCACCCAGGCCCGGACCCGGGAAGAACGGCATGAAGCCGAAGGGCTTGGTGGCCGCCCCTTCGATCACTTCCCAGACATCGATGTCCATGGCGTCGCACATGAGGGCGATCTCGTTCACCAGGCCGATGTTCACACTGCGGAAGGTGTTTTCCAGAAGTTTCACCGTTTCGGCCACCCGCACCGAACTGACGGGCACCACGGTGTTCATGACCTGGCTGTAGAGCGCCTTGGCCACTTCGGTGCACTGGGGCGTCACGCCGCCAACCACCTTGGGAATGTTCACCGTGTGGAATGTCTCGTTGCCGGGGTCCACCCGCTCGGGCGAAAAAGCCAGGAAGAAGTCCTTGCCCACCTCGGCGCCGTTCTCCGCCAGCAGGGGCAGGATCACTTCCTCGGTGGTGCCGGGATAGGTCGTGCTCTCCAGGATAATGAGCATGCGGTCATGCAGGCACGGCGCGATGGCCTCCACCGCGGACTGGATGAAGGTAATGTCCGGGTCCCGGGTCTTGCTCAGGGGCGTGGGCACGCAGATGTTCACCGAATCCACCTCGGCCAGGCGGCTCATGTCGGTGGTGGCGACCAGGTTCCCCGAAGCCACCACGGCGGCCAGGTCTTCCTGGGACACATCGATGATATAGCTCTCGCTCCGCTGGAGCGCCGCCACCTTTTCGACGTTCAGATCGAAACCGATAACCTTGAAGCCCACCTTGGCATAGGAGACCGCCAGGGGCAGCCCCACATAGCCCAATCCCAAAACGCCCAGGGTGGCGTTTTTCTCAACCAGTTTCCGGATCGCCTGTTCCATGTTTCAACTTCCTGTGTTGGTTTCCCGGCACGCCTTAGGCGTTCGGCCGGGAATATCAGAAAAACAGCAGCTTAAGCCGCGTTGCCCATTAAAAGACCATCGGCCGCAAAGCGCAAAGGTTAAACAGGTTATCATTAAAATCAATCAGACCGGCGGAGGCTCCCCCAACCGCCTAGTCCCGTCCCGCGCGCAGTTCGGATTTCAACTGGGCCATCTCGGCGCGAATCCGCCTCAGCTCGGCCACTTTCAGCACCAGGCGCCGCAGGATCGTCAGGGCGAACAGGCCGATCGCGGCAAGCGACCCCCAACGGAAAACAGCCGGCTTGTCGGCCCCATGGACCTCGAACAGGTGGTTGATGGTCCGGCCGAAGTAAAACAGGGTCAGGATAAAGGCCGCCAGCAGGATCACGTGAATCAGCCCGCCGGTGATCTCCTCCCGGCAGCGCATATACTGCCGCAGAGGGAAGTCCACTCCGCGACCGTCCCTGAACTGACTGTCGAACATGGCTGATTTTCTACGGGATTTCTTCGAAATCAGCATCGCTAACCTCTTGCTGGGTCAAATCCCCGTACTTGTCTGATCCGGTGTCATGGCCTGAAGAGGCGGGGGTATCCGGGCGGCCCTTGGCGCGACGCGCCCGATCCAATCGCCACATGTTGTAGATGCGGCGAAATACAAGCCAGGCCAGAAAGATAAGAATAATTCGTAGAAACATGGCAGAGTCTTTTCCGGGGATTGATGGTACGCCCGACGGGATTCGAACCCATGACCTTCTGCTCCGGAGGCAGACGCTCTATCCAGCTGAGCTACGGGCGCAACATGCGTCGCGAAAGTATGGGTCATGAACAGGCTGAGGTCAAATTCCTTTTCCCGCGTCAGCCTCGGCCCGCACGGCGTTCCGGGCCAAGGAGTTCCCGCGCATAGGCCGCCTGGCTGGCACTCCCGGCCACGGTTCCCTGCTGACCTCCGAGCAGGCGCGCAAGTTCCGCCACGCGGCCCTCCCCCGACCGTTCGGTCACGCTCAGGGAGGTTCGGCCGTCAACCCCGGCCTTTTCCACCACCAGATGAGCGTCGCCACGGGCGGCCACCGTGGGCAGATGCGTGATACACAGGACCTGGGCGTTGCGGGCCAGTTCCTCCAGCAGCCGGGCCACCGGAACCGCGTTGTCCATACCCAGGCCGGCGTCGATTTCATCAAACAGCATCAGCGGTCGTTCGGTTCCCTGCAGGGACATCACCGACAGGCCGAGGAAGATCCGGGACCGTTCCCCGCCCGAGGCGATCTGCCCCACGGGTCCGGGAGCCTCGCCCTTGTTGGTTCGGGCCAGGAGCGTCACCCGGTCAGCCCCCCGGGCCGTGGCCCGGCAGGGCGCGCCGCCAACGGTCAATTCCCCTTCGGGGTCGGTCTCGGGCTCAACCTCGAACCGGAAATCTATATCCGGCAGGGCCAGCGGCGCAATTCGCACTCGGGCGTCTTCCGCCACCCGGGGTGCGCCCGCCACGCGCTTGGCGCGCAGATCCTCCGCGGCGTCGACCGCCGCCCGACCCAGGTCGGCCACCGTCTCCTGGAGGTCCTTCAGATCGGCGTCGGCCCCATCCTGCCGGGCAATGCGCTGGGCCAGGTCCGCCTCAAGGGCCACCAACTGGTCCACGTCCCGGTTGTATTTGCGGCACAACTCGGCGTAAAGGCTCCGCCGTGTCTCCAACTCATCCAAACGCGCGGGATCCAGCTCCGTCCGGTCGAGAAACCGTTCCAGGGCCGAGGTCGCCTCGCCCACCCCGGCGGTGGCGTCCTGCAGAAGATCCAGCACTTCGGAAAGTTGCTGACTGTCACCGGCCAGGGCGCCCAGGTGCCCTTCCGCACGGCCCAGCAACTGGCGCACATTGGTGTCGCCCTCACTCAACAGCAAACGCGCGGCGGACGCCCCGTCCACCAGCTTGCGGAAGTTGCGGCCCACGGCCAGCTCCTCGGTGAGCTGCGCCTCTTCCTCAACCTCCAGGCCGGCCTGGGACAGTTCGGTGTGCTGGTAGCGCCAGATATCCAACTGCTGACGGGCCAATTCGCATTCATCCCGCCGGCGACGCAGGTCCTCGGCCGCGGCCCGCAAACCGGACAGGGCGGTCTCCATGGCCGCCCGCTCAGCCTCGAGTCCCAGGGCCCGGTCCAGGAAATCCCCGGCGAACCGGGGGGCCGACAACTGACGCTGCTGGTCCTGGCTCTGAATGGACAGGAGCCGTCCGCCCAACTGTTCCAACAGGGCCAGCGAGGACAACAAACCGTTGATGAAAACCCGTCCGCGACCTTCCCGCTTCAGTTCCCGCCGCAGGACCAGGATGCCGTCCTCCCCCAGGCGCAGTCCGGCTTCGCGGGCGAAGATCAGGTCGCCCGGCCGGTCGGCCAGATCGAAAACGCCTTCCACGAAGGCCACGTCCTCGTCGTGCCGAATGAGTCCACGGTCGCCTTTGCCGCCCGCCAGCAGGCCCAGGGCCCCGGCGATGAGCGACTTGCCAGCCCCGGTTTCACCGGTGAGCATGGTCAGGCCGTCGGTCAGGGAAATGGCCACATCCTCGGCCAGGGCCAGATTCCCCACACGCAGTTCCCGCAGCACTACCGGCTCCGATGACCGCGGCGGTTGGGCCCGCCCCAGTTCAGTTTGTGGCGCATGACCTTGTAGAAATTGCTCTGGGGAAACTTGATGAGGCTGACTTCGTTGTCGGCTTCCTTGAAGACCAGACGGTCCCCGTCGGCCAGGGTGTGGGTCTTCTGGCCGTCGGCGGTGAGCACGGCCCCGTCACCGGTTTCGTGCAGGAAGAGTTCGATGCGGGTGGCCTCGGAGATGATCAGCGGTCGCATGCCCAGGCTGTGGGGACAGATCGGCGCCACCAGCAGGCAGGGCACGGCCGAGTGGCAGATGGGACCGCCGGCGGAAAGATTGTAGGCCGTGGAGCCGGTGGGCGTGCTCACGATGATGCCATCCCCCAGGAATCGTCCCAGGGAATCCCCATCCAGTTGCAGTTCCATGTCCAGGGCACGGGGCAGAGGTCCCATGTTGACCACCAGGTCGTTCAGGGCGTTGGCCATGGCCACCTGTTCATCGCCCCGCCACACCGAGCAGTAAACCCGGCTGCGCGTATCCAGATGGAAGTTCCCCTCCAGCAGGTCCTTTACCGCCGGGGCCAGGCTTTCCACCGGCACGTCGGTCAGATACCCCAGGGAGCCCAGGTTGACCCCCAGCAGAGGCACGCCCGTCAGGCCCAGAACGCGGGCCGCCCGGAGCATGGTGCCGTCCCCGCCGAGGGCGATGACCACGTCCACGCTTTGCACCAGATCCTCGTTGGACAGATGGGGAATATTTCCGGTCAGGGGCCCCACCAGATCGGCGGAGGCATAAACCTTCACCCCGGCCTCTTCGCACAGTGCGCGAATAATTTCCACCGCCGGCGGCAAATCCACCTTGGCCGGATTTCCGAAGAGTCCCAGCGACCGGACCTTGATCATACGACCCTCATCTGGTTGGACGCCCATTCAGGAGGCGCTCTGGGCGGAGTTGCGGGCCACATCGCCGCCCAGGTATTCCTGAACCCGGCGCACGATGCCCTCGCAGGTCAAGCCCAGTTCATCGAGCAGTTCCGCGCGGGTGGCGTGGGACTGGAATTTATCGGGAATGCCGACGGTCTGCACCGTCACCGGGTGGGCCGTCTCGCGGGCCGCCGCCCATTCCAGCACGGCGCTGCCGAAGCCGCCGGCCAGGGCGTTTTCCTCAATTGTCATCACCTGGGTGTGGCGCTGCCAGACATCGGCCAGCAGATCCGTGTCCAGGGGTTTGACGAAACGCATGTCCACCACCTCGGCGGAAATGCCGGCCTCCTGCAGCTGGAAAGCCGCCTCGCGAGCCGGATAGACCATGGAGCCCACGGCCAGCAGGGCGATGTCCTCGCCGTTGACCAGGGTCTCGGATTTGCCGATGGGAAGCGGGGTCGGATCCCCCGACATATCCACCCCGTGGCCGGACCCGCGCGGGTAGCGCAGACTGCTGGGCCCGTCGGTGCGGGCCAGGCCCGTGGCCAGCATATGACGGAGCTGATCCTCGTCCCGGGGGGCCATGACCACCATATTCGGCACCATGCGCAGGAAGGTGAAGTCGAAGACACCATGGTGGGTGGGGCCGTCTTCGCCCACCAGGCCGCCGCGGTCCACGGCGAAAACAACAGGCAACCCCTGCAGGGCCACGTCGTGAATCACCATGTCCACCGCGCGCTGCAGGAAGGTGCTGTAGACGGCCACCACGGGCCGCTGTCCAGCGCTGGCCAGACCGGCGGCGAAGGTCACGGCGTGGCCCTCGGCGATTCCCACGTCGTGGAAACGATCCGGGAACTTGTCCCGCATGCGGCCCAGGCCAGTGCCCGACGGCATGGCCGCGGTGATGCCGTGGATCCGGCTGTCCTGTTCGGCCAGCTGGCACATGGTCTCACCGAACACATCGGTGTACGACGGCACCGACGGCTTGGCCACCTTGATGCCCTCGGATTTGTCGAAGCGTCCCACCCCGTGGTACTTCTGACCGTCTTCCTCGGCAAAGCGGTACCCCTTGCCCTTGTTGGTCACCGCGTGAATGAGGATGGGTCCCCCCATCTTCCGCACGGCGTCCAGCGTATCGATCATCAGCGGCAGGTCGTGGCCGTCCAGAGGGCCGAAATACTTGAAGCCCAGTTCCTCGAAGAGAATGGTCGGCACCACCAGCTGCTTCATGCTTTCCTTGATGCGGCTGGCCAGTTCCTGGGCCTTGCTCCCGTGGGGCACCTTGCCCAGCAGGTCCCACACGTCGGCCTCCAGCCGGTTGTAGTGCTTGCCGCTGGTAATGCGCGTGAGGTAACGGGAAATGGCACCCACGTTGGGCGAGATGCTCATCTTGTTGTCGTTGAGGATGACGATCATGTCGGTCTGCAGCTGGCCGGCGTTGTTGAGTCCCTCGAAGGACAGGCCGCCGGTGAGAGCGCCGTCGCCGATGAGGGCGATGACCGAATGATCCTCGTGCCGCGCATCCCTGGCCGCGGCGAAACCCACCGCCGCACTGATGGACGTGCTGGCATGCCCCACGCCGAACATGTCGTGCACGCTTTCGGCCTGCTTGGGGAACCCGGCCATGCCGCCCTTGGTCCGCAGCTTCTCGAAGGCGTCCTGTCGACCGGTGAGCAGTTTGTGGCCGTAGGCCTGGTGCCCCACGTCCCAGACGATTTTGTCCTTGGGCGTGGTAAACACCTTATGCAGGGCGACAGTCAGTTCGACCACACCCAGGCTCGCCCCCAGATGACCGCCCGTATGGCACACGGTGGAGATGATCCGGTCCCGCAGTTCGGCGCACAGCTGCTCCAACTGCTCTATGTCGAGGTCCTTCAGATCCTCGGGGCCCTTGATATCGGGCAGAAGGGGGTTCATGAAAAATTCCTTCCCCTCATGAACAATGAAATTCGGCACTTAAGGCAATCGTGCAGGGAATGTTAACTCGGGACGCCGATCATGGCCAGAGCGAAAAGTCCGCCCAGAACCACACCCACGGCCACGTGAACGGGATGGTGGCTGCGGGGATCCAGATAGTCGGCCATCAGGGTACGGAACCGGGAGTCCGCCCCCAGCCCCGTGGCCAGGGCGAAAACCACTTCCCGCTGTCGGGAGGCCGCCCGCCGCAACTTCACCGTATCGTGGATCACGATCACGCTGAAAACCAGCACGAAACCCGTTTCCGCGTCGCTCCAGCCGCTGCGCAGCCACACCGACACCAGCAGGCAGGCCAGGACCGCGGCCGAGGAGCTGGGCAGTCCATGGTTCTGAGCCACCACGGCTAGGTTTAAACGTTGTCCGGCAAGGGAATACAACAGGAGTTTCAGCAACTGATTGAACAGCGCGCAGAGCAGAACCACACCCCAGACGGGGATTGTCTCAAAGGACATGACGACCTACCTGTCGCGAACAAACATCAATTCGGCCAGGGCCAGCAGCCGACCGACGGCCGGGCCGTCGTCCAGGGCTGCTTCCAGGGTCCTGACACCTTTGCGACCGTGCCGCAGGGCCCGGCTCCGGGCCTTTTCCAGGCCCTCCACCCGCACCCAGGTGGCCTTTTCCGCTTCCGCATCCTTGCCCACGGTTTTGCCCAGGACCGCTGTGGAGGCGGTCTGATCCAGGACATCATCCGCTCCCTGGAAGGCCAGTCCCAGGTCCACGCCCGCCGCCGCAAAGGCGGCCCGGGTGGGCTCATCGGCCCCACCCAGCCGGGCACCCACGGCCAACGATGCGCTCAGCAGGCGGGCGGTTTTTCCCAAATGGATGCGACGGACCTGCCGGGCGTCCACCGCGGTGCCCTCGCTGTCCAGGTCCTCCTGCTGGCCCCCCACCATGCCGGCGGGTCCGATGGCATCGGCCACCTCCTGGATCAGCGGGCCGGCCAGACCGCCGGCGCAGCGGGCCAACTGCGCAAAAGCCAGGGCCTGGAGTGCGTCCCCCGCCAGGATGGCGGTGGCTTCACAGAAAACAACATGGCAGGTGGGCTGCCCCCGGCGCAGGACATCGTCATCCATGGCCGGCAGGTCGTCGTGGATCAGGGAGTAGGTGTGCAGCATTTCCAGGGCACAGGCGGCGGTCAGGGCATCCGCCCGGGCCACGGGCCGTTTGCGCCCACGGACGGCCACCGCGTCCCAGGCCCATAACACCAGCAGGGGCCGCAGACGTTTGCCCCCGCCCAGCAGGCTGTGCCCCATGGCCGCGCGGAGCCGCGCCGGCACACCCTTTTCCTGTTTCAGAAGTTTCCGCAGATGCGTTTCGATGAGACGCCGGTCGGCTTTCAGAGCCGCCTCAAAGGGCTGCACGGTCGGCCTCCACCATTTCCATGGCTTCCCAGGTGTTCTCCAGCAGCATGGCAATGGTCATGGGCCCCACGCCCCCGGGCACCGGGGTCATGGCACCGGCCCGCCCCAGCAGGGCGTCGTAGTCCACGTCCCCCACCAGGCGGGTGCCGGACTTTCGCTCCGGAGCATCGATACGATTGATCCCCACATCCACGACCACCGCGCCCTCGGCCACGGCTTCCGGTCCGAGAAAACGCGGCACACCGATGGCCGCCACCACCACGTCAGCGCGAGAGGTGATTTCGGCCAGGTTCGGGGTGCCCGAGTGGCAGAGGGTCACCGTGGCATTGGCATCGGTCCGCTTGAGCGCCATGAGCAGGGTCAGGGGGCGGCCCACAATGACGCTGCGCCCCACGATGGCCACGGTCTTGCCCGCGACCGGCAGGTCATAGTGCATGAGGAGCCGCAGGACTCCCTTGGGCGTGCAGGGCACGAACCGGGGATGGCCGGCCACCAGGCGGCCCAGGTTCTCGGGGTGGAAGCCGTCCACGTCCTTGCGGGCATCCACCCGCAGAAGGACCCGGTCCTGATCGATGCCCTTGGGTAACGGCAACTGGACGAGGATGCCGTGGATGGCGGTGTCGGCGTTGAGGCGGTCGATCAGCGCGATGAGGTCGTCCTCGGGCGTGTCGGCGGGCAGGCGGTGCGTCTCGTGATGGAACCCCACCTCCTCGCACCCCTTTTCCTTGTGGCTCACGTAGACGGCGGACGCCGCGTCGTCTCCGACCAGCACCACGGCCAAACCGGGGGTCACGGCGCTGGTCGCCACCTTCTGTTTGATCTCGGCAAAGACGGCGTCGCGCACCGGCTTGCCCTTGAGCACCAGGGTCTCCACGGTCAATTCCTCCGCGTCACTTGGCCAGGGCCGAAGCCCGGGTCTCCCGAATCACCATGATCTTGATCTGTCCCGGATACTCCAGTTCGCCCTCGATGCGCCGGCTGATTTCCTCAGCCATGACGGCGGCTTCCGCATCGGTCACCTTGCTGTGATTCACCAGAACCCGGATCTCACGACCGGCCTGGATGGCGTAGGATTTCTCCACGCCCTCGAAGCTGTCGGCGATCTCCTCCAGATTTTCCAGGCGCTGCACGTAGGTCTGTACGCTTTCGCGGCGCGCGCCGGGCCGGGACGCGGACACGGCATCCGCGGCGGCGGTGATGAAGGTGTAGGGCGTACGTGGTTCCACGTCCTGATGGTGTCCGCCCACCGCGTTCAGCACGGTGTCGTTCTCGCCGAACTTCTTGCACAGACGGGCCCCGATAACGGCGTGCGGCCCCTCGATCTCGTGATCGGCGGCCTTGCCGATGTCATGCAGGAATCCGCAGCGACGGGCCAGACGCGAGTCCAGACCCAGCTCGGCGGCGATGATGGCCGACACGGCGGCCACCTCGGCGCTGTGCTTGAGCAGATTCTGGCCGTAGCTGGTGCGGTAGTTCAGTCGCCCGATGTAATAATAGAGGTCATTGTGCACGTTCTGCAGCCCCAGATCCAGGCAGGCCTGCTCCCCGATCTCGTGGATCTTCTCGCGCATTTCCTGGGTGGTCTTCTGGACCACTTCCTCGATGCGGCCGGGGTGAATGCGCCCGTCACGAATGAGGATCTCCAGGGACTGCCGGGCCACTTCGCGCCGCACCGGGTCGAACCCGGAAACGATAACGGCGCCCGGTGTATCGTCGATGATGACGTCGACACCCGAGGCCATTTCAAAGGCGCGGATATTGCGGCCCTCGCGGCCGATGATGCGGCCCTTCATTTCGTCACTGGGGAGATCCACCACCGAGACGGTACTTTCGGCCACGTGCTCGCTGGCATAGCGCTGGACCGCCAGGCTGAGAATCTTCATGGCTTCGCGGCGGCTGGAGCGTTCGGTGTCCTCGCGCACCTGCTGGATGCTCTTGGCCGCGGAATGCCGGGCCTCGGAGACCATGTTCTCCATGAGGACTTTCCGGGCGTTCTCCGAACTCATGCCGGCGATGTGTTCCAACTTGAGGTTTTGCGCGTTCACCAGGTCATCCACCTGGGACCGGTCGGCGGCCAGCTTGTCCATTTTCCGGCGCAGATCCTCATCCAGTTGATCCAGCCGGGTTTCCTTGTTGTCGATGAAGGCCACCTTCTTGTTCAGGTTCTCCTCCCGACGGTCCAGGGATTCCTGTCGACGGCGGGTCTCCTGACGGATGGTTTCGGTTTCCTTCTCGAAAACGAGGCGGTTCTGGATCTGGGCCTCCTTGGCCTCCAGGTCCGCCCGCTTGGTGATGTCCTGGGCATCGCGCTTGGCCTGGACGACAAGGCCGGTGGCCTCATCCGTCACGCTCTGGTGTGCGCGATGATAGCGGGCCCGGCACAGGACCCATCCCACCAGGAAAAACACAACCGCAGCGACGCCGGCGTACGCATAGGCCGGAATTTGCGACATGGTCACTCCATTCCTGGTTTATTCGGAATTGGGAAAGGTGGGATACCCGGGTTTGGGAAAAACCCCGCCCGACCGTGAGTTTCGGAAGCAACTGAACCGAGTTGCTCCAGGTGGGTTTCCTGTCCCAAAATCGAGTCGTCCCCGAAGGGCATGACCGTCAGTTGGAAACTCCGGAATCCCGCTTATGAAGTGTTGGCTCACTTGTACGAAACATTCACGCACCGGGCAGGGAATCACCTTTGGATTCAACGGACGGACCGGCGCCGACCTCCTTGTCCAGGAGATGGGCGATCTGAACGGATCTATCTTCGAGTGTGGCCAGGCTCTGCAAGCGACGCTGCTGTTCCCGGAAAAGTTCGTCGGCAATATTTACAGCCGCCAGGATCGCCACCTTGGCCGTGGACGTAACCGCGGATGAATCGGCGACCTCGTTCATTCGCTCGTTGACGAATGCAGCCACCTCCTGGACATAGTCGGAATCGTCCCCACCCTTGAGGGTGTAGGATTTTCCGAAAATGGTTACTGTCACACTATCGAGTTCTGACATGGTCCGCTTCCCGCAAACATCCAGGGAATTCCCGGCCTTGTCGGTCATGGCCCAGGTCTAGCCCAGGGCTTCAAGCTGCTCCAGCAGCCCGCCGACTTTGGCCTCGATTTCCTTTCTCTTTTCCTCATAAACCTCGACGTTGACCACGTTTTCACGTGTTTCGTCGAGTTCGTGGTTCAATCGGGCGTTCAGGTCTTCCACTTCAGCCAACCGCGCTTCGAGTTCCTTACAGCGCCCGGCCAGACGGGTGTTCTCGCCCCTCAATTCCTTGATCAAGCTAACAGCCTCAAGCACCTTTGCTTCAAGTATGTTGAGATTGTTTTCCATTCGCAGTCCGCTCTCTTCCATGATCCCGGTTGTCTGCCGGCCCGGCCGGGAAATCAGCCTAGCCTCTTGATTCTATCTGTAAGCGGTCTTTCAGGGCCGTCAGAACCAGTCCGATGGCCCGGTCAACCGTCTTCCCTTTCAAACTACCCTTATCGGACTGGAACTTCAAGCGAATTCCATAGGCGCCCGATCCCTCGGGAACGCCTTTTCCCCGGTAGATATCGAACAATTCAACGTCCCGCAGCAAAGGGCCGCCCGCCGCCTCGACTGTCTCCACCAGCTGGGAAAAGCCCACGCTGGAAGGCACCAGGAGGGAAAGATCACGTTTTACTGCAGGGAAACGCCCGAACGACTGGAATTTCAGTGGCTTGGGAAGGATGTCCAGCAGGCTCAGGTTGATTTCCACCACGGCCACGGGAACATCCACGTCGAAAGCGTCCAGAACCGAGGCAGTCACCCGCCCGGCGGTGCCGATTCTCTGTCCCTGGCCATCCTGGACCGCCCACTGGGTGCCCGGCTCCAGCCAACCCTCACAGTCTTCGGCCACCACGTCCAGATCGATCCGCAACAAGTCAGAGACGGCCGCCAGGGTGCCTTTGAGCTCCAGGAGGTCCGTCGGCACCCCGCCCAGGCCGGCCGTTTTGCAGCCGGCCACGGCGAACTGCAGGAACTGAGGCTCCTCGGGCAGGATAACCTCATCCGCGTGCCGGGGATTCTCCACCTTGCGGCCGGCCGGCCAGAACGTCCGGTTGATCTGGAACAGGCGCAGGGGCACGCGGGCCCCGGAGTTCACGTTATGGCGTGTCACATCCAGCAGGGAGGGCAGCAGGGTGGTCCGCAGACCGGTGTTGCCGCCGTGGTTGGCGTTCATCACAGACAGGCTCTGGTGCCGCAGGTCGTCCTCGCCCAGGCCCAGCTTCTGGTGGTCCTTCTCCCCCTGGAAGCTGGAGGTCACCAGCTCGTGGAAGCCGCAGGCCGAAAACCAGGTGCGCAGCTTGTCCACGGCCACGTCGAAGGGATCGCGGACGGCACCGCCCACGCCCAGGAACCCGCCGTGCCCCACCATGTTGTCGTACCCGTAGGACCGGGCGATCTCCTCGATCAGGTCCACTTCCAGGGCCAGGTCGCGCCGGAAGCTGGGCACCTTGACCATCATGTTCACGGCGTTGGCGCTCTGCGAGCCGGCATTGCCCATGGGCTGTACCTTCAGCCCCAGGTTCTGAAGCATCTGCGCGGCTTGCTCGGTGCTGATGGTGGTTCCCAGAAGGCGGTTCACCTGCCACACGCGCAGGGGCACGGGCTCGTAGCCCTTGCGGTCGGGATCGAAACGGTCCGACCAGTCCGGCACGATGTTGGCGCCGGCGTTCTCCTGAAGCAGATACAGGGCCCGGTGGGCCGCCTTCTCCACCATGTCCCAGTCCGCGCCGCGTTCAAAGCGGTAGGAACTGTCACTGATCAGGCCCAGTCCACGGCTGGCTTCGCGCACCAGGCGGGGATTGAAAAACGCGCTTTCCAGCAGGATGTCGCAGGTGTTCTCGTCGACCTCGCTGTTGGCCAGCCCCATGACTCCGGCCAGGGCCACGGCCCCGCGCTCGTCGCAGACCAGCAACTGGCCCCCGTCGAGCTTGCGCGCCTGTCCGTCAAGGGTCACCACGGAGGTGGTTTTTTCAGCGGTGCGAATGGTGATCGTCGAGCCCGAGAGCTTGCTCTGATCGAAGGCGTGCATGGGCTGGCCCAGCTCCAGCATCACGTAGTTGGTGATGTCCACCACGTTGTTGATGGGCCGGCTGCCCACCGCCCGCAGACGATTCTGCATGTAGGCCGGGGACGGCCCGACGGTGGCGCCGCGCGCCCCGAAGGCCATGTAGCGGGGGCATTCCTCGAAGTTGTCGATGCGCACCTTCATGCCCAGGCTCTCGCCGGTCTGCTTGGGGTTCCAGGTGTGGGGCATGGACATCTTCTTGCCCTGCAGGGCGGCCACTTCCCGCGCCACGCCCAGGTGGCTCAGCCAGTCCGGCCGGTTGGGCGTGACCTCGATGTCGAACACGGTGTCCGTGAAGCCGTACAGCGCGTCGGCGGAGGTGCCCACGGGCAGGTCCGTTTCCAACTCCATGATGCCGTCGGACTCCGTGGAGATCTGGAGTTCGCTGGCGGAACAAATCATGCCGAAGCTCTCGACGCCGCGGATCTTGGTTTTCTTGATCTTGAAGTCGCCGGGCAGCACCGACCCCACGGTGGCGAACAGCACGGTGATGCCTTCGCGCACGTTGGGCGCGCCGCACACAACCTGGGTCTCCTCGCCCGTGCCCGTGTCCACACGGCAGAGGCTCAGGCGGTCCGCATCGGGATGCTGTTCCCGGTGGGTGACCTTGGCGATGACCACGCCGGGGAAAGTCTGGGCGTAGTGTTCGATACCTTCGACGTTGAGGCCCACAGCGGTGAGTTTGACCGCCAGTTCCTCGGGCGTATCTTCCCAGGAGACGAAGTCCCCCAGCCAGTCCAGGCTGATTTTCAAAGCACACCTCGGAATTGTTTCAGGAAGCGGAGGTCGTTTTCGTAGAGCAGCCGAATGTCGCCGATGCCGTACTTGAGCATGGCCATGCGGTCGATGCCCATGCCGAAGGCGAAGCCGGTGTACACGTCTTCGGGATAACCGGCGGCCTTGAAGACGTTGGGATGAACCATGCCGGCGCCCATGATCTCCAGCCAGCCGGTCTGACCGCACAGTCCGCAACCGGCGCCGCGGCACTTCACGCACTGCATGTCCACTTCCACCGAGGGCTCGGTGAAGGGGAAATAGTGGGGCCGGAAGCGGGTGGGCTCGTCGGCGCCGAAGAAGTTCCGCACGAAGGTGTCCACGGTGAACTTCAGGTCGGCCATGCTGATATTCTTGTCCACCACCAGGCCCTCGATCTGATAGAACTCCGAAGAATGGGAGGCATCGGCGTTCTCGTTGCGGTACACCCGGCCCGGAAAGATATGGGCCAGGGGCGGATCCTGCTGCTCCATGGTACGCACCTGCACCGGCGAGGTCTGGGTGCGCAGGCAGGTCTTCTCGTTGATGTAGAAGGTGTCCTGGATGTCGCGCGCCGGATGGTCGTCGGGGAAATTCAGGGCCGTGAAGTTGTAGTAGTCCAGTTCCACCTCCGGGCCCGAGCCCCGGCTGAATCCCATGCCGTGGAAGATGTCGCAAACCGACTCCAGCACCGACAGCAGGGGATGCTTGGTGCCGGGCTCCACGACAGGCGTTCCGGGCAGGGACAGGTCGTATTTGGCAGCGCTGACCGGCCCGGACGCGGACACGGTCGCGGTCCGCTCATCAAGCAAAGTGCCGAGCTCAACCTTCAGTCGGTTGAGCTCGGCACCCATGGCCGGTTTATCCGCGGGGGCCACGTCCTTGAGCCCGCGCAGCAGCGATGTCACCTCGCCCTTGCGGCCCAGCAGGGCGGTGCGCAGGGCTTCGACCGCGGCCAGGTCGGCGGCGGCGGCGATGCGCCGTCCCCCGTCTTCCCTGAGCCTTTCGATGGTCTCCTTCATATCAGGATTCCCCTTTGTCGGCCCGGAAGCCGACTGGTTGTGCATCGTGTTGGCTCAGGCGGATCCTGCGCCGGATCTAGAGCGCGGCCTTGGCGGCTTCGGCCAGCTTGCTGAAAGCCGAGGCGTCCATGACAGCCAGGTCGGCCAGCATCTTGCGGTCGATCTCGATCTCCGCCTTCTTCAGACCGTTGATCAGATGGCTGTAACTCAGGCCGTTCAGGCGGGCCGCGGCGTTGATGCGCGTGATCCACAGGCGACGGAAGTCGCGCTTCTTGTTGCGGCGGTCACGGTAGGCGTACGCGAGGGCGCGGTCCACGGATTCACGGGCGGCCACGTACTGGTTGCTCTTGCCGCCGACAAAACCTTTGGCCCGCTTCAGATACTTCTTCCGCCGCGCTTTCGCAGCCGGATTATTTGTTGCTCTGGGCATTCTAGTGCCTCCTGTTTCTCAGGGTCTGGTTACTTGCCCAACATCTTACGGGCGCGTGATTCGTCGCAGGAGGCCAGCATGCTGCTCTTGCGCAGGTTCCGGAGCCGCTTGGGGCTCTTGGCGGTAAACAGGTGGCCGTGATAGGCCCGGTTCCGCTTGATCCGGCCGCTGCCGGTCAACTTGAACCGCTTGGCAGCCGCCCGGTTGGTTTTCATCTTGTTACCCATTGTACGATGCCTCTTTCTCTTGCCGTAAAAACGCGCACGCTGGACGCGGGCGTCCTGGCTGTCTCTCCACCTCGGAGGTGAAACCTAGGGGGCCTTGACAGGGGCCATCACGAAACTGATCTGGCGGCCTTCGCGCTGGGGCCTGGATTCGGCGGTACCGAACTCCGTCAACTCCTCGGTGAGGTTGTTGAGGAAATCCAGGGCCAGGTCCATGTGGGAAATTTCCCGGCCGCGAAAGCGCATGACGACCTTCACCTTGTTGCCAGCCGAAAGGAAGCTGATGATGTGCTTCTTCTTGAACTGGTAGTCGTGTTCGTCGGTCTTGGGGCGAAACTGGATGGTCTTGACCTTTACCGTGTGCGACGCCTGCCGGGCCTTGCGGGCCTTCTTGCTCGCCTCATACTTGAACTTCCCGTAGTCCATGATACGGCATACGGGCGGCCGGGCCGTGGGCGCCACTTCCACGAGATCCAATCCCCGCTCTTCAGCAATCCTGAGTGCCTCGTGAGTGTCCAGAATTCCCAACTGTTCGCCTTCCTCGTCCACGACGAGAACCTTGGGGATCCTGATCATCCGGTTTACTCGGGTTACCTTGTTACTCTTGATAAGCCGTACCTCCAGTTGAATGCCGTCCGCCCCGCCGTTTCAGGGCACAAAAAAAGCGGACACATTGGTCCGCCCGAGGGTTGATAACCGCTCCAGTCCGTTAAAAACGGCCAGCTACGGTGAGAGGGCGGACCTCTTCTTTTCACGGGACAGGCAGACCCTACTGCCTGACCCGGCTTGAATTTGACCCTAATCTAGGATTTCGCGGCGATAACGTCAAGCATTTCCTTGCTCACGTCCTCCACCGACTTGGTTCCCTGGTCCCCCTGGTGACGGATTCGGACCGACACCTGGCCGTTTTCCATTTCCCGGCCGCCGACCACGAGCATCCAGGGCACGTGCAAAACTTCGGCTTCCCGAATCTTGAACCCGATTTTCTCGTCCCGGACATCGGTTTCGGCCCGCAGGCCGTTTTCCCGCAGACGGTCGGCCACCTGCTCGGCGTAGTCGTGCTGATCCCGGCTCACGGACATGACCCGCACCTGTTCCGGCGCCAGCCACAGCGGGAAATCCCCGGCGAAATGCTCGGTCAGGATGCCGATGAACCGCTCCAGGGACCCCATGATGGCCCGGTGCACCATGTAGACGTACTTGTCCTGGCCGTCGCTGTCGGTGTAGGTCACGTCGAAGCGGCGGGGCAGGTTGAAGTCGAACTGGATGGTGCTGGCCTGCCAGCGTCGGCCCAACGCGTCGATGAGTTTGACATCGATTTTGGGCCCGTAGAAAACCGCCTCGCCCTCCTCCCGGGTGTAGTCCAGCCCGTGCTTGTCCAGGGCCTGGACGAGAGAGGCCTCGGCCATGTCCCATTCCTCGTCGGTGCCGGCGTATTTCTGCTTGTTCTGCGGGTCGCGCACCGACAACTCCACCTTGAAATCGTCGAAGCCGAAGGTGCCCAGGATCTCCTTCACCAGGTCGATGCAGAGGCTCACCTCGTCCAGGAGCTGATCCGGGGTGCAGAAATGGTGGGCGTCGTCCTGGGTAAACCCACGGACGCGCATGAGGCCGTGAAGGGCGCCCCGGTCCTCGGCCCGGTACACGGTGCCCAGCTCGGCCAGCCGGACGGGCAGACTGCGCCAGCCCCGCGACTTGCGTTTGTACATCAGGATGTGGCCCGGGCAGTTCATGGGCTTCACCACGTAGGGCTTGCCGTCCTGCTCGAAGACGTACATGTCGTCCTTATAGAACTCCATGTGGCCGGAAGTTTCCCACAGGCCGGCCTGGGAAATGTGGGGCGTGGTCACGGTCTTGTAGCCCTTGCGCCGGTGAACACCCTTCCAGTAGTCGATGACCTGCTCACGCAGGATGTCGCCGCGCGGATACCAGTAGCTCAGACCGGGACCGGCCTCTTCCTGGATGCCGAACAGATCCAACTCGCGCCCCAGCTTGCGGTGGTCGCGCTTCTTGGCCTCCTCCAGCATCTCCAGGTGGGCGGTCAGATCCTTTTTCTTGAAGAAGGCCGTGCCGTAGATCCGCTGAAGCATGGGGGCGTTGGGATCCTTCTGCCAGTGCGCCGCCGACACGCTCAGAAGCTTGAAGGCCTTCAGGTCGCTGCTGTCGGGCACGTGGGGGCCCTCGCAGAAATCGGTGAAGCCGCCCATGCGGTAGATGGACAGCTCCTCCCCTTCCAGGTCGGCGATCTGCTGCATCTTGTAGGGCTGGTCGGCAAACATTTCACGGGCCTTGTCCGCGCTGATGACCTCGCGTTCCACGGCCACTTTGCTACGGGCCAGCTCGGTCATCTTCTTCTCGATGGCGGACAACTCGTCCTCGCTGAACGGCGCCTCACGGTCGAAGTCGTAGTAGAACCCGGACTCGATGGCCGGGCCGAAGGCGAATTTCACCCCGGGATACAGATCCTGCACGGCCCAGGCCATGAGGTGGGCCACCGAATGGCGCAGGGTGTCCAGGCCGGCGTCGCTGTTCTTGGTGATGACCACCAGGTCGCCGCCCACTTCCGCGGGTTCCGCCAGCGGGTGATGCACACCGTTGACGGTGACCGCCAGGGCGTTGCGCAGCAGACCTTCGCCGATCTGACGCACCGCCTCGGCATACGGCTGCCCCTTCTCCAACTCCAGGGCGTTCCCGTCGGGCAGGGTCAAGGTAAGATTCGACATGGTGGCTGGCCTTCCAGGGTTGGCGCCGCCGCTGCGACGCGGATCCATCTACACAAAAAGCCCGGCGCCGAAGGGACGGCAACGGGGCTTCTGGCGCGAAAAAGCAGGGTGGTGGGCGATACTGGATTCGAACCAGTGACCTCTTGTCTGTCAAACAAGCGCTCTAACCAAAACTGAGCTAATCGCCCTCCGGACCGCGTAATTAAACAAAACGCCGGACAGTTGTCAAAGCAAAAAACCGTCCGGCGTTCTGATCAGTCACGTACAAACAGGGGCTATCAGGTCAGATAGTCCACCAGCCTGTCGCCATGCCCGTGCTGGCGCATCTTCGACAGGGCCTGGTTGCGGATCTGTCGGACCCGCTCCCGGGACAGGTTGATATCCTGCCCGATGGTCTCCAGGGAAACGGTTTCGGCAGCGCCGATCCCATAGTAGCGAACCACGATGTTCCGCTCCCGCGGGGACAGCAGACTCATGGCATCCGACAGTTCATTGCGGAGTTCGTCGGCGATGAAGTCGTCGTCCGGAGTCATGTCCTCGGGATCGGCCAGCGTGTCGGCGAGGGTGACCTCGTCATCGTACAACGGCTGATCCAGGCTCACCAGCGGGCGGCTGGCAGCGCGGATCTGACCCATCTTGCGCAGGGACAGGCTCATTTCCTCGGCGATCTCGTCCTCGCCCACCTTGCGCTGCACCTTCTGCTCCAGCTTCTGGCTCACGCGCTTCATGCGCTGGGCCTGCTGGGAACGGTTGATGGGCAGACGCACGGTGTTGGTCTGCTCCGCGATGGCCTTCTGGATGGCCTGGCGGATCCACCACACGGCGTAGGAAATAAACCGGAATTCACGCCGCTCGTCGAAACGCTTGGCGGCGGTGATCAAACCAATATTGCCTTCGGCGATCAGGTCCATGAAGCTGAGTCCCTGGTTCAGGAACTTCTTCGCCACACTGACCACGAACCTCAGGTTTGAATTGACCAGCAGATCCAGCGCGGCCTTGTCGCCGGTGCGGATCTTCCGGGCCAGGTCGAATTCCTGCTCCCGGGTCAAAAGGGCGTGCTTGCCGATGGACTGCAAGTAATGCTGCAGGCTGGGATCTTCACGACGGTCGCTGCTGAGTTCAACTTCGTACACGCGACAACCTCTTTTCTGCGAAAAAAACCGAACCCGGAAATTTTAGAGCTTTTTAGTCCGGAATATCCTTATTCTACGACGGTGGATCTGGTTTGTTCCCGAATCCTGTGCCGTTTCCGGACTTTCCCGACTGGAAGCTTTAATGAGAATCATTCTTGTAGGAAATGATAACCCATATCAACTTCAAGTCAAAGACTATTTTTGTCCTTTTTTCAATTAAAACTCAACTGGGAGGTGTCGGGTCGGATTCGAAGAGCTGTCTATCAATCCCCAGAATCCGACCCTACCAACCAATTTGAAAAAATACAACGATTTTTATTTTGTATCGTCGTCGACCACTTCATAGTCGGCGTCCACAGAGCCGTCTTCCCCATCGGCGGGGGTCTCCTCCGCGGGGCCATCCTGGGGCGCACCACCGGCTTCGGCGGCTGCAGCCTTCTCGTAGGCCTTGCTGGCCAACTGCTGGATGGCGCCCATCAGAGCGTCACTGGCGGCCCGGATAATGGCGGCGTCCTCACTCTCAAGGACCTCCTCCACAGCCTTGATCTTGGTCTCCACGTCGCTGCGCAGAGCATCATCCAGATCCTTCTCCAGCTCATCCATGGTCTTTTTCGACTGGTGAATCCGACTTTCGGCCTCGTTTTTCACGTCGATCAGCTCGCGCCGCGACTTGTCCGTGTCGGCATTGGCCTCAGCGTCATTCACCATGCGGTCCACTTCCTCATCGCTCAGACCGCTGGACGCCTGGATCTTGATGGACTGCTCCTTGCCGGTCGCCTTGTCCACGGCACTCACGGACAGGATCCCGTTGGCGTCGATATCGAACGTCACCTCGATCTGGGGCACGCCGCGGGGGGCGGACGGCAAACCGGTCAGCTGAAAACGGCCGATGGTCTTGTTGTCCGCCGCCATCTCGCGCTCACCCTGCAGCACGTGGATGTCCACCGTGGGCTGGTTGTCCGCCGCCGTGGAAAAGACCTGGCTTTTCTTGGTGGGGATGGTGGTGTTCCGGTCAATCAGACGGGTCATCACCGCGCCCAGGGTCTCGATGCCCAGGCTCAGCGGGGTGACGTCCAGCAGCACGATGTCCATGTCCTCGCCACCGAGGACCCCGCCCTGGATGGCCGCGCCCATGCCCACGACTTCGTCGGGGTTCACGGTGCGATTGGGCTCCTTCTTGAAAATCTCCTCCACCTTCTGCTGAACGGCCGGAATCCGCGTGGACCCACCCACCAGCAGCACTTCGTTGATGTCGGACGGGCTGAGGCCCGCATCCTTCATGCAATCCAGGCAGGGGCGCATGGCCCGCTCCACCAGATCCTCCACCAGCGATTCGAACTTGGCCCGGGTCAGGGTCAGGGTCAGGTGCTTGGGACCGTTCTGGTCCGCGGTGATGAAGGGCAGGTTGATCTCGGTCTGGGTGCTGGAACTGAGTTCCCGCTTGGCGGACTCGGCCGCCTCCTTCAGGCGCTGCAGGGCCATGGGGTCCTTGCTCAGGTCAATCCCCTCCTGGGACACGAAGGTGTCCACCAGGTGGTCGATGACCTTCTGGTCGAAATCGTCGCCACCCAGATGGGTGTCGCCGTTGGTGGCCAGAACACTGAACACGCCGTCCACGATCTCCAGGATGGAAATATCGAAGGTACCGCCGCCGAGGTCGAAAACCGCGATGGTCTCTTCACCCTTGCGCTCCAGACCATAGGCCAGGGCCGCGGCGGTGGGCTCGTTGATGATCCGTTTCACCTCCAGGCCGGCGATCTTGCCGGCGTCCTTGGTGGCCTGCCGCTGGCTGTCGTTGAAATAGGCCGGCACGGTGATGACCGCTTCGGTCACCTCCTCACCCAGGTACTCTTCGGCGGTTTCCTTGAGGGAACGCAGGATCTGGGCGCTGATTTCCGGCGGGGAGAACTCGCCGTGACTGGTTTTGACGCGCACTTCACCGCTCGGTCCCTTGACCACTTCGTAGGGCACCTCGGACATCTCGTTGCTGACTTCGTCGAACTGACGGCCCATGAAACGCTTGATGGAGTACACCGTGTCCGTGGGGTTGGTCACGGCCTGGCGCTTGGCCAGCAGGCCCACCAGGCGCTCGCCGCTCTTGTTCCAGGCCACCACCGAAGGCGTGGTCCGGTTGCCTTCCTTGTTCTGAATGACCTTGGACTCGCCGCCCTCCATGACCGAGACAACGCTGTTGGTGGTTCCCAGGTCGATACCAATGATTTTACCCATGACTGACTCCTTGAAATCAGGTGTTTTGTTGATTGAGTTCCCCCAGGCCATTACAAGGCGCGTGCCCCGGAAACAAAATTCGCAGGAAACTTTTAAACGGTTGTATTTGTTGGGTTTATAAATCAGACACGGCGCGAGGCTGTGCAGGGGAGAAACAACTGCCTGCCGTTATGGCAGACTTTACTGCGGTTTAGACAGCCTCGGAACTGTCTGCCAGGCCCTGGCAGAAACAAGTCAGGACGGCCAGATTCATCAGACGGAAGTACAAGCCGGCCATCCTGGGACGGTGGCCCGCCCCGACCGGCCAGCCCCCCAGCCACTCCGGAAACCGGCGGCCGGCACCCGACCGGGACCAGATGTTCAATAGCCGTCCGCGGACCCCGCGATCAAACACCAGGTCCAGGCGCATCTCGGCCACCCGGTGAGGATGAAGCCGGGCAATACGTGGCAGGGTGTGGCGACCGCACTCCCGTTTCTTGTTCCAGTACTGGGCCAGGGAATGATGATGCACATGCACCGGGACAGGGCCGGTCAGCGCCTGGAACGCAACCTGGGTCTTGTCCTCCAGCCGGAAGGCCAGTTCCATGTCCTCGAAGCCATAGGCCTGGAAGGCCTCGTCGAAACCGCCCACGGCGGCGAAGGCCGCCCGCGGTACGGCGGCGTTCTGGGTGACGAAAAACCGACCGGGCGCCGGCCCACGACCCAGGCGGGCCACCCCGCGGGTGTCCAGGTAATGGAAATGGGGCGCGTCCACCACTTCAGGGTCGGTCACGGCATAGCCGATGGTCCCGACGGACGTCCCGGCCGTCAAAACATCCAGATGGGCCTGAACCAACCCGGCGGGCGCCACGATATCGTCGTCGAGAAAGAGCAGGTAGGTCCCCCGGGCCGCCTCGGCGCCCAGGTTCCGGGCCCGGGCCCGCCCCACGTTGGTCCCGGGACGAACCGTCCGCACGGCCGGCACCCGCCCGGACCGCCGGGCTTCCAGGTCGGCCAGGAAGTCCGCCGTTCCGTCCGTACTTCCATCGTTCACCACAACGATCTCCCAGGCGGGGTCGCCCGTCAGGATCTGGTCGATCAGGGCCTCCAGCGTGCGGCGAAGCAAGGGCTGCTTGTTGAAGGTCGGAATGACGACGGACAGAATCATGCCTGAACCTCACCGGCGGCCCGCAATCCCGACAGGCTCACGTCCACCGGCAGATCCCCGCCGCCTTCCACCGCGTCCAGGAAGATCCGGTTCACGAATTCCATGTTGGTCTCAAAGCCGGCGTACCGACGGGCCGTGTCCAGGGCCGCCTGCCCGCAGACCTGCCTCAGGGCAGGGTCCTGGCCGAAGCGCAGCATGGCCGCGGCCAGGCCTTCGGCATCGCGTGGGGCGACCACCAGCCCGCTGGTCCCGTCGGTGATCCACTCCAGGGACGACGGCAGACTGGAAATGATGATGGCACGGGCGCAGGCCATGGCCTCCAGGAGGCTCACGGCCGTGGCGTCCACCGAGGGAACGGAAATGAACACGTCGCCGGCGTTCAGGGCGGTGGCGAACTGGTCATGGGGTATGCGGCCCACCATGGCCATCACGTCGTCGATGCCGGCGGCGGCAGCCTTGGCCCGGAACGGCCCGGGATCCCCCTCGTAGCCGGCGAACAGGAATCGTGCTTCGGGCTGGGCCGCCTTTACCCGGGCGGCCGCGGCGATCACCGTGTCGATGTTGTAGTAGGGCTGTGTGTAGCTGCGCGGCGAGAAGTAGACCACGTGCTCCGGCCCGAAGCCGTGCTCGGCACGCCAGGCGGTCGCGTCGGCGGGGCGGAATCTATCGAAATCCACCCCCCACAAAACGCGGTAGCTGCGGTCCGGGTCCGCCCCCAGGGACTGACTCACCGCCAGGATGTCCGCCGAGTCCCCCGTCAGGGCACGGCAACTGCCCAGCGCCTGGCGCGCAAGGAAGTTTTTCAACCCGTTCTCGAAGGGGGTCACGTAGACATCGTCGCCCCACACCGTCAGCACGTTGGGCTGGAAGCCGCTCCAGTGTCCCCAGTAGCCATAGCCGGTGAGAAAGTGGGTGTTGAGCAGATCGGGCTGCAGGGCCTTGAGAAGGGTCTTCACCTTGCGCAGGGACAGCAGGTAGCGCAGGGGCTTGGGCCCACCCCCCGTGGTGATGTCATGGACGGTGACGCCCTCCACGGGACCCGGCTGCACGGTCAACAGATGGCACTCATGCCCCCGCTGGGCGAACCACTGAATCCAGCGCTCGGTGTGGATGTGACGGCCAATGGACAGGAAGGCCAGGCGCAAGAGGATCTCCTCGGTTAACGCGGCCGCACTGCGGAAGCGGAAGGGGTGGTGCCGGGAGCCGGGATCGAACCGGCACGGAGCAACGCTCCGAGGGATTTTAAGTCCCTTGCGTCTACCAATTTCGCCATCCCGGCACACGTGAAGCCGGACGTATCATGGGAAGTGGGGCGGCAGGTGTCAATCGACAAAAAAACCGGCGCATTGCGTCGGTGAATTGGAGGCGGCACCCAGAGTCGAACTGGGGATAACGATTTTGCAGACCGTCGCCTTAGCCACTTGGCTATGCCGCCCCGATACGTAAAATTATGGTCCATTCTCCCGACGGTGTCAACTTGCGCCGCTGGTATGACGCCAGGTCCGTCGGCAACCGGCTGGCCAAGGCCGGATAAAAAAATGGAGCGGGCAACGAGACTCGAACTCGCGACAGCTACCTTGGCAAGGTAGTGCTCTACCAGCTGAGCTATGCCCGCTCCGAAGGTTGAACAGAAATAATTCATAACAGGCCGTTTGTCAAACTCATTTTGCCAACATTTCCCGGTACAGGTCGGCTGTCATGGCCGCCACACGATCCCAGGAATAATTCTCGATGGCGTGCAACTGACCCTTGTCCCCAAGTTGCCGGCAGAGGTCCGGATCCCCCAGTAGCTGCACCAGCTTGTCCCGCAGGTCTCCGCCGTCCCCGCTCTTGAAAAGCAGCGCGTGGCCCCCGGCGGCCTCCACGTTGGGCGGGATGTCGCTGACCAGGCAGCAGCGCCCGTAGCTCATGCCCTCCAGCAGGGTTATGGACAACCCCTCCAGGGTGGACGGGAGCACCAGGAACAGCGCGTTGGTGTAGAGCTCATCCAGCACCGGACCGTGCACGTAGCCCAGGAACTCCACGTCGGAGGAGGCCATCTTCTTCAGGTCGTCCACATAGCCCGGAGTGAAGCCCGCGTCGCCGGCGATGACCAGCTTGGTCCCCTGCCGTACCGTGCTGCTCAGGCGGTTCCAGGCATCCAGCAGGAGGTGACAGCCCTTCTCCGGCACCAGTCGCCCGACGAACAGAATGAAGGGACCGGTGATGCCGGCCTTGTCCAGGAGGTCCCGCGACCGGTAATTGGCCGGCACGATGCCGTTGGGGATATAGTCGGTGGCCTGCCGGTGCTGTTGCAGATAGTGGGTCCTCAACGCCCGGGACACCACGATGGTGCGGTCCGGGAACCCCACGCTGGTCTGCTCCCCCACCTGGAGCACCCGCCGCGCCAGACTCCCCCATTTCTCCCGCTGCCAGTCCAGTCCGTGCACCGTCACCACTGTCTTGCGCCGTCCGAAAAGTCGCGGCACACCGGACAGCAGGCCCGGTCCCAGGGCGTGGTAGTGCACGATGTCATAGTCGGAAAAGAGGCTGTGCCCCGTGGCCAGCAGGGTGTGACTGATGGCGTCGAAATGCTTGGTGGGAATGCTGGGCAGCTTTTTTACCCGCACCCCCGACAGGCCCGAAGGCCCGTCGGCGGTGCTGTAATGGGGGCGGCTATAAAGGGTCGTCTCGAAACCGAGCGGACCCAAACGGGCGGCCAGCTCAGCCACATGCTTTTCGATTCCGCCGTGAATGGGCGGAAAGCCCTTCTGGCCGATCATGGCAACGCGTATGGGTCCGCTGGTCAAATTAACACCCGCTGGAGATCAGTCTTCAAACACCAGGTCCAGGGGTTTGCCGTCCTGCTTAAGGGACTCGCAGGCCTTCTCCAGCACCTCGACCACACGGAGTCCGTCGGTCCCGTCGCTGAGGGGGGCGGCCTTGCCCTGGATCACATCTAGGAAGTGAGCCGTCTCGGCCTTCAGAGGCTCCAGGGTGTCCAACTGGGGCACGAAGATATCGCCGGACCGGTACAGCAGCTGGAACTCGCCAAAGCTGTCGTAGTGCGGCTGGACATCCACGCCCTTGTCGAAGACACGGATCTTCTCCGAAGGATGGACGTCATCATATACCAGCATCTTCCGGCTGCCAACGAAAGTACACTTGCGAATCTTGTTGGGATCCAGCCAGCTCACGTGGATGTTGACCAGGCGTTCACCGGGATACTCCAGGGTAACGAAGGCCACATCCTCGATGCCCTTGTCCTTCTGGACGTAGCATTTGCCGGTGGCGCTGACCTTCACGGGGTCCGCCCCGAACAGGTAGTTGAGCATGGCCACATCATGGGGCGCCAGATCCCAGATAACGTTGGCGTCCTTCTGGAAAATGCCCAGATTCACGCGCTCGATGCTGACGTAATAGATCTCCCCCAGTTCGCCGGCGTCCATCAGTTCCTTGATCTTGCGCACGGCCGGGGAGTAGAGGAAGGTGTGGCCCACCATGATCTGGAGACCCTTCTCCTTGGCCAGGGCCACCAGGGCCCGGCAGTCGTCGCTGTTGGTGGCCATGGGCTTCTCGATGAAGAGATGCTTGCCGGACTCGAGCACTTCCTTGCCCAGGGGGAAGTGGGAGGACATGGGAGTGGCAACCACCACGGCCTGGATGTCCGGGTCGTTGATGATCTCCTTGTAGTCGGTGGTCTTCTTGGTGTTGGGGTACAGCAGCCCCACATGATTTAGCCGTCCCTCGTCCAGGTCGGAGATGGTGGCCAAATTGGCCTCGGGCTGTCCGTAGAAGTTCCGGATCAGGTTCGGTCCCCAATACCCGCAACCGATCACGCCCACGTTAATCATGTCCAGCTCGCTTTCATTCGCCAAAGCAGGGTGTTGGTGGCGCCGTCACGGCGGGAAGTCGCCGTCGCGGTCCACATCTTTCCATCGGATTTAGCGCACGTCATTTATCGAGTCCGCCGCCAGCTCCATGGCCACAGCGGAACTTCAGAACAGGACCGGGCTAGAAGCCTCCGGTCCCCTTGACGACGACGGGAATGGTTTTCAGGATTATGGCCAGGTCCCGGCGCAGGGACCAGCTGTTGATGTACTGGATATCCAGCCGCACCATTTCATCGAACGACACGCTGCTGCGACCGCTGACCTGCCAGAGACCCGTGAGACCCGGCACGGCCTTCAGCCGTTCCATGTGCCAAGGCTGGTAGTTCTCGATTTCATAGGCAATGGGCGGGCGCGGTCCGACCAGGGACATGTCGCCCCGGAGGATATTGAAGAGCTGGGGCAGTTCATCGAGGGAGGAGCGCCGCAGAAAGGATCCGATGCGTGTGACCCGCGGATCCTGCTTCATCTTGAAAACGGTTTCGCCGGAATTCTTTTCAGAACAGCCGGCCTCGTCCCCATTGATGAACATGGCCGCGAACTGGCGATGAATGGCGTCATCACTGTTGTAGACCATGGAGCGGAACTTGTAGAAATTGAAAGGCTGTCCATCGCGGCCCAGGCGTTCCTGCACGAACAGCACGGGCCCCGCACTGCTCCGCTTGACCAGCAGGGCGATGACCAGCATGACCGGGCTCAGGACCAGCAGGGCCAGGGATGCGGCAAACACATCGAAGGCACGCTTGAACAGGCCTCGGAGACTGAAATATCTTGTAGTGTCGGCTGGTATAAACAGTCGGGGGGAAGTCACTGAGTACTCGCCACTGACCGCTACAGCTGCCGCGTCTTCCTTCATGATGCACATTCTCCCTTTGCCACAGCAAAGTTGATGTCTTCAGATTGAGAAAGAAATCGAACGCGTTAGCTTTGGATCATTTAACCCTTTCAGGTCGGCGGGTTTGTGGCCATGCAACTTTTGACTCAGGGAAGTATAACATACAATATTACGAAATGTCCACCCGAAAATAGCGGTTTTTTGAACTACACACACAATCCTTACAGGACCTTACGGGCGCACCCCCAGGCCCCGGAGCCTACCGGATAACCCCCTAAAATGGAGGTTTTTTAACCCTCCGCTAGCCTATTTTTCTTTTGCCTTTGCTCCTGGTAAAACCTATCCTGTTCTAACAGTTTACGCCGACCGTCGGCAATCCATTTTCAGAGGAGCTAGTAAAATGGCTGAAAAGCTGCAGATCAAACCCGCCGCCGGAAAACTTGGGATTCTGACGCCCGGCATGGGTGCGGTCTCCTCCACTTTCGTCGCGGGCGTCTGCGCCATCCGCGCCGGTCTGCGTCTGCCCATCGGCAGCTTCACGCAGATGGGACATATCCGCCTCGGCAAGCGCACGGATGAGCGCCAGCCCCTGGTTAAGAACTTCCTGCCGTTGGCCGACCTCAACGAAATCGCCTTCGGCGGTTGGGACATCTTTGAGGACTCCGTCTACGATGCCGCCGTGAACGCCGGTGTCCTGGAAAAGGAACTTCTGGACCAGTTGAAGCCCGAGCTTGAGAAGATCAAGCCCATGAAGGCCGTCTTCGACCAGTACTACGTCAAGAAGCTCGAAGGTACCCACGTCAAATCCGGAACCAAGATGGAGCTGGCTGAGCAGCTCATGCAGGACATGGAAGACTTCAAGGCCGCCAACGGCTGTGACCGTCTGGTCATGGTCTGGTGCGGATCCACCGAGATCTTCATGAAGCCGAGCGAAGTCCATCAGACCCTGGCCGCTTTCGAGCAGGGCCTGCGCGATGACGACAAGGCCATCCCGCCCAGCATGATCTACGCCTACGCGGCCATCAAGTCCGGGGTCCCCTACGCCAACGGCGCGCCCAACCTGAGCGCCGACGTCCCCGCCCTGGAGGAACTCTCCAAGGAGACCCGTGCGGGTCTGTGCGGCAAGGATTTCAAGACCGGCCAGACCCTGATGAAGACCATCCTGGCCCCCGGCTTCAAGGCCCGTCAGCTGGGTATCGCCGGCTGGTTCAGCACCAACATCCTGGGCAACCGGGACGGTGAGGTCCTGGACGATCCCGAATCCTTCAAGACCAAGGAAGAGTCCAAGCTGAGCGTGCTCGACACCATCCTGCAGCCGGACCTCTACCCCGACCTGTACGGCGACCTCTACCACAAGGTGCGGATCAACTACTACCCGCCCCGTGGTGACAACAAGGAAGGCTGGGACAACATCGACATCTTCGGATGGTGCGGCCGTCCCATGCAGATCAAGGTCGACTTCCTGTGCCGGGACTCCATCCTGGCCGCGCCGCTGGTGCTGGACATGGCCCTGCTGCTGGACCTGGCCAAGCGGGCGGACATGCCCGGCGGGATCCAGGAATGGCTGAGCTTCTACTTCAAGAGCCCGGTGATGCCCGCGGGTCTGGAAGCCGAGCACGACCTGTTCATCCAGCAGACCAAGCTGAAGAACACCCTGCGCTGGATGATGGGCGAAGAGGTCATCACCCACCTGGGTCGCGAGTACTACGAGGAGTAGGCCCGACCTGCTTCACGAGGCAACACGGTCCGGCCCCGGTTTTCGGGGCCGGACTTTTTAAAAGGATACCTGACATGACCTGGCAATTGGACGTGACGCCCGTCGGCCCCCTGCAGATGAATTCGGTCCTGCTCACCGGCACCGGTCCGGACGGCCCCGAAGCCATCCTCATCGACCCCGGGGCGGAAGCCGAGCGCCTGCTGGCCAAAATCACCCAGAGCGGGTGCCGTCTGACTTCGCTCCTCTGTACCCACGCCCACTTCGACCACATCGGCGATGCGGCGGAAATCCAGGCCGCCCACGACCTGCCCCTGCGCTGCCATCCGGACGATGAACTTCTGGTCCAGATGATGCCGCAGGCCCAGACCGGATACGGGTTTCCACCCACCCCCATTCCGCGGGTGGCCCTGGACCTCTTGGACGGAACCCTCATACCCTTCGCCGGGCTGGACATCAAGGTGACCCACGTCCCCGGCCACGCCCCCGGACAGGTCATGTTCACCCTGCCGGGACACGCCATTGTGGGAGATTGCCTCTTTGCCGGATCGGTGGGACGGACGGATCTGCCGGGTGGGGATTTCGAGGTGCTGGAAAAAAGCATCCGCGAGCGCATTTACACGCTCGCGGATGATACAGTCGTCGTCTGTGGGCACGGTCCGGACACCACGGTGGGCCGGGAGAAGGCCACCAACCCCTTCGTCAGGGGTTAGCCCTCCTCCGCCTTGAGCGCTCCGGCTTCGGCGGCTTCCCGCTTGTCCAGCTTCAGCTTTTCCAGCTTCACGTGCTTCTTGAGGAATTCCTTCTTGATCCAGTCCCGGTAAAGCGAGGCCCCCAGACATCCGCTGTCGTAGGCGTAGATGCTCTGGGAGTTGGCCGGGGCCTCCTCGATCTTGATATTGTTGGTGATCACCGTTTTGAAGATGTCCGCCGCCGGGAAGACCTGGCCCAGTTCGCGCCGGATGTTGCGCTGGAACGGGGTGCGACCGTCCTTCTGGGTCAACAGGACGCCCATGAGCTGAAGCCACACGTTCTGGCGCTCCTGGATCTTCTCGATGAGGTCCCGCATGTGCCGCAGGGTGGGCACGGCCAGTCCACTGCACTGGGTGGGAATCAGGGCGTAATCCGCGGCCACCAGGGCGTTCTGGGTCAGCACGCCCAGGTTGGGCGGGGTGTCGATGATAATCCACCCGTACGACGTGGACAGGCTGCTGATGACCTTGGACAACCGGTCGGTGATCTGGGTCTTGGCCATGCTCTCGAGATAGGGATTCGACGGCAGGATATCGATATTCTCGTCGTAGTTCGTCGAAGTCACGCCGTCCTGGGGCGTGATGGCCCGGCGCAGGACATCGAAAATGCTGCGGGCCGGCGGTTCGCCGTCCATTTTGCCCAGCAGGGTGCTGGTGGCGCTGCCGTGGGGATCCATGTCGATCAGCAGGCAGGACGAGGTGACGTCACTGTAGCGGGTCAGACCGGCCGCCAGATTAATGGCGGTCGTGGTCTTACCGGTACCGCCCTTGTGATTAACAACGGCAATCACGTTACTCATGGATGACCCCTCTGTTCAATTCAGGAATATATTGGCAGAATGTTGAGGGCGTAATATAGAGGCAAGCGCCCCCTTGGGGAAGAAAAAAGCAAAAATAGGCGATTTTTGTCCCCCTTTGGGGACGTTTTCAGGCCTCAGGGACGGAATTCCACCCCGATCAGCACTTCGAAGAAGGACAGGTGGGACTCGCCCTCGATGACGTGCAATTCCGGGTCATGGCGAGGCGTGTCCGGCCGGTAGGACCCGATATCGAAGGCCGAGCGCGTGAAGCGGGCCTCAAGTCGCAATTTGATGGTCGGACTCAGGACCTGCATGTACCCGCCGCCAATTCGGTATCCCAGATTGGTCTGATCCAGGGAGTGCCCGCCCCCCACGTCGGCCAGGGTCACCGACATCAGTTCCAGGCTGAGGAAGGGATGCGACGGTGCCCGCACCAATCGGGCTCGCCCCCCGAGCCCCATCATATAGACGTTCGGCCGGGCAAACAGCAGGATGTGTCCCCCTTCCCCCATGAGGGCCTCGGCGGACATGTCCATGCGGGTGTAGGAAACACTGCCGCGGGCGGTGAACCAGGTTCCGAAATCCCGTCCCACGCTAAAATCGAGGTTCAGGCTGCGCTCCAGGTTGGTCTCCAGGCGGGTGGCGTTGAAGGGCGGTCCGGCCGGGGGGTCCCAGATAATGGGCCCGTCGGTGAGGGACTCCACCTGGAACAGGCGGCTGCCCACCATGCCCCCAAAGCCGAGGTTGAAGGACCAGAGATTGTTTTCCTGGTTCCGGGCCTGTTCCGCCTCCTGCTCGGTGACCACCACCTTGGGCTTTTCCACCTGGTGGCGTCCGGTATTTCCGCGGGTCTGGGCGGCGGCCGGCAGGCCCAGGACCAAGCTCCCCAGGAGGCAGACGGTGACGACGCGCAGTTGGCTGGTCATGGAACTTCCTGTCAGGGCTGGGGCCGGGTGAAGGTGAAGGTGGACGCCACCGCATCCAACTGGCGGAACATGCCCATTTTGTCATCGCCCGGCGCGTAGACCAGTAGATCCAGGCAGATCATTCGGTCGCGGGTCGGGTCGGGAATGAAATAGGTCCAGAAGGGACCGCCCCCCGCAAAAATGCGGCTGGTCCAGGCCCCCTCCAGCTTGAGGCAGGGCACGCCGCCGATTTCCGTGGCCTGCCACTTGAACGACTCCGGAACGATGTCCTCATTGTGGAGCTTGGCGCCCATGTCCTCACGAATGGCTTGCAGGGCTGCGCGGTCGTCCAGCAGGGCGGCCGGATCGTCGACCCCCGACCAGGAAAGGGAGATGCCCCGCGAAGGGGCCTTGCGCATCAGTTCCAGCCCGGGGTATCCGTCGGGCTTGAACTGATTCTGGTCAAAGGCCTGTGGGAGCTCCAGGTAGAACCCGAACTGGTCCCAGTAGGCGTTCATCAGGGCGGTGTTCAGGCCGTCGTATCGATTGCGGCGCAGGATGCGGGTGCGGCTGCTCTCTTCCAGCAGGGTGCGAATCCGGGGACCGTTGTTGCGCAGCATGCTGGCCAGGCTGTTGGCGTCGCGGGAGGCCACCACGAGCAGGGTCTGGTAGGTGGACCAAGGGTCATTGACCTGGACAATGCCCCCGTTGCCATTGATGAGGCGGTTCCAGGCGTCGTCCGACAACAGGCTGCGGACTGCCCGTTCGGCCTTGCTGCCGTCCCCCAGCCGCAGGACGAAAAGACTGTTCTTGAAACCCTTGGCCAGATCCCAGCGGTCCGGACCGTAGAACTCGGGGACGAAGAGCCCCTCGTCCTTGATCACGAAAGTGGTTTTGGAATTCATCTCGTCGATGATGCGCCGGGCGGCGGGCTTGAACTCTTCGCTGGACAGGACAACCGCCAGATCACTGTAGGATCCGGCGGCCATCAGAATGCCTTTGTTTTCGTCCAGGCCGCAGCCGACAACGGCCAGCAGGACCAGGGACAGGATTGCCGTCATCCGACGTTTCAATCCGATGCCTCCGTGCGGATAAGGTCAGCGGGTCAGCGGGTCTCCTCTAGATCTAGGGTGTTGGAGCCGCTGGTGTCAAGTTGCGCGCGCAGCCAGCGCAACTCAATCTGACCCTGAATCAGCGCGTTGGTCAATTGCTGGTTCTCCACACGCAGACGGTTGATGGTCTGCAGGTCCTGGATACTCTGACCGGACCACCCCTTGGCGAACATGTTCGGCTGGGTGTTCTGACGCATGAAGGGGCTCTGGCTGGATACCGCCCGGGTCCCGGCCCGGCCGGTTCGGAAGTCCGCGTCCAGAGGCAGGCGGTCGGAGGCCAGCTCCGTTGTGGGACCGCCGAGGGGATTGTCCGGCGTGGCCGGTCCGTTGTCCAGCGGGCCGCCCATGAACATGGCCACCGACAGGACCGCCGCCAGACCCACCGCCGCCGCCGAGGTGAAGTTCCGCACCCATCGCCAACGGTCCACCTGTTCCTCGAACCAGGGGTATTCGGTGCGGCCGGCCGCCTCGCGGATGGTCTGATTCAGTTTGAGCCGCAGCTTCCACTCGAAGTTCTCGGGCAGTTCGGGCTCGGTGGCCGCCAGGAGCCTTTGCCCCAGCTGCAGGTCCGCCCGGTATTCCAGGCAGTCGTCGCAGGTTTCCAGATGGCGATCCAGTTCATGAAGCGAGTCGGGGGGCAACAACCCGTCGATTTCCAGACTCAAATACTCTTGTGCCTTATTGCACCTCATTGCTTTCCTCCCGGGCTACTGCCCGTCGTTGTCGGTCTCGGCCGCACGGGCCTCGATGCGTTCCAGTTCGGCCAGAATGGTCTCATTGCGCAGCATGGGCTTGATCAACTGGCGGAAACGATTCCGCGCCCGGTTGATCCGTGAGCGAACGGTGCCCAGCTTGAGACCGGTTACCTGCTGAATTTCTTCGTAACTGAGTTGATCCACTTCCCTCAGCAGGAACGGGATGCGGTACTTCTCGGGTATCTTGCTGGTGGCCTCGGCTATGACCTCGGCCAATTCCTCGCGCTGGACGGCATCGCTGCTGTCGGCGCGGTGATCCACCGGGTCCACGGGCATGTGGTCCTCGTCCGGGGCCGGATCGATGCTGATCGTCCGCGGGCGGCGCGACCGCTGGCGCATTTTGTTCCGCACCAGGTTGGTCGCGATGGTGAAGACCCAGGTGCTGAAGCGGGCGATCTCCCGATATTTGGCCGCATGGATGTACACCCGAATGAGCGTTTCCTGGGTGAGTTCCTCGGCCAGGTCCGGGTCCTTGACCATGCGCAGAATAAAACTGAACAGACGCCCCTTGTACCGGGCCACCAATTCGTCATACGCCTTCTGCGACCCGTTCTGGACCTCAACGATCAGGTCCTCGTCACGCAGATCGCGCAAGGCCACCCTGGACGCCGCGGTACTGCCGTGTAGTTGTTCATCCCTTGAGAGATTCACAGTATTCTCCTTACGGGGTCTGTTTTACCCGATGGACCCCTTGAAACAGTCAGCGCAGGGCAGGGTTCCCGATTTCTTCGGGCTCGAGGGCCAAAACGTCGGCCAGGGGCCACAGGGGAACGAAAACCTCGTTCACGTCATATCGGACCGGGCGCTCACTGAGCTGATCGAGGCGCAGGTCGCCGGGTTTGCGGGAGGCGCGCAGGACAAGACGGGACAGCCGCCCGTCGGCCGAGCGGTGGCGTTCCAGGGTCAGGATTTCCCCGGCCGAACCGTGACCGGCGGCCCGCTGCAGCTGGGCGGCACGAAACCCCAACCGCGGAGCCGTCTCCGCGGGCGAAGCGGCTTGAAGCCGGGCCACCTCGGGCATGCGGTATCGGAACCGCTCGGCGGACGGGCCGGTCGTCCGGAAACGCGGCCGCGGCTGCGGGGCGGCCCCAACGGACCGCGCCTCGATTCCCCAGGCCGTCAGTTCAGTTGGGTCCATGTCCGTTTGATTCAGATGCGCGGCGGCCAGCACCAGCCAGATCCCCACCGACCGGTCCAATCGGTCCCACTTGTCGTTCCAGGGACCGACCGTGCCCTCGCCGGGGTCCCCCTGCACCACGCACCAGCCGTCTCCGGTCCAGGCGAGAAGGGACCGCAGGGCGGCCTCATCCAGGGCCTGCTCCGTGCGGGACAGTTCCAATCGAAGGAATCCCTCCGGGTCGGTCAGCAGCAGGAAGTTTCCGGTGACGGCCCGTCCGAAGGCGGATCCCCGCCAGTGTCCCAGATGAAGTCGCCCGTCGGCGGCCGCGGCGGAACCGCAGACCAATAACAGGACCAGGCAAAGCCCCCACCCGGCCGTTCGAATTGGCCGGGACCGGGTCATGGCCCGTCCGTCCCCGAGGCGAGGTCGCTGATCAGGGGATTCAGACGAGACGGATCGCCGCCCTGGGCCAGAGCCCGGCGCAACATGTCCAGGGCCTCGCTGTCCTGGCCCATTTCGGACAGGACGATGCCCAGATGCTCCAGGATGACCGGGTCGTCCGGCAGGACGTTCACGGCCTGGATCAGATAGTCGAAGGCGGCTTCCAGGCGGTTTTGTCGGTAGAGCACCCAGCCCATGGAGTCCAGGAAGGCCCCGTTCCCGGGATCCTTCTCAAGGGCAAAGGTGATCAGGTCATGGGCCTGGTCCAGGTCGCGGTTCTTTTCGGCCAGAAAATAGCCCAGGCTGTTGGCGGCCTCCGCGTCGTCGGGATACTGCTTGACCAGGCGTTCCAGAATGCCGCGGGCCTGCTTGGGTTTGCCCATCTCGTCCAGGCAGATGCTCCGCTGGGTCATGGCCAGCAGGCGAAGATCCGGATCCTCCGCCGCCATTTCGAATCGTTCGGAGGCCTGGACCAGCTTCCCGGAAGCGCGGAAGGCGTAGCCCAGGATGAGGTGGCCTTCGAGATCCGTTTCCTCCAGCATGGCCGCAGCTGCGGATGTGTTATCCGACAGGCGGGCCTTCTTTTCCTCCTGGGCGGGCGTCAGTTCATGGTTTGACAATTCCTGCTCCCAGCCCAGCAGCATGGCCCGCACGAGGCCAAGGCGGGCTTCGGGATCATGAACGCCCAGATCCACGGCCCGCTGGTAGTGGGGAATGGCGCCTTCATAATCTTCGGCGGTTTCGGTCATGCGGCCCTTCAGGAACCAGCCGCGGGAGGACTCGGGCCATTTGTCATTGATATCCTGGACCAGGGCCGCCCCTTTGAGACGCTCTCCGCCGCCCAGATACAAACGCGCCAGCCACAGGCTGGGACGCAGGCCCAGCTCGTCCGCGTCGGCCAGAGGCTGCAGGATGGACACCGATTCGCGGACCTCCCCCTTCTTGGCGTAGAAGTCCGCCAGGTCCACCAGAAAGGATTCCCGCACGGGAAACCCGGTCATGACCGGGGCCGCCTCCGGGTCCGCCGGGATCGGACTGTTCTGGAAATGGACATCGGCCTGGCGCGCCACGTCCACGGCCGCCGCCTTCTGGCCGTCCTCGGCCAGGGCCAGGACCCGGATCCGCCACAATTCGGGTTCATTCGGATAGGCCGCGGACGCTTCGGCCATCAGGGCGGGTATGTTGCCGGTGGCCCCCCGCTCCTGCTCGATGGAGGCCATGCCCAGGTAAATGCGGACACCTTTGTCGGGCATGCGGGAAATCCCCTCCCGACACACCTCCAGCGCCTTGTCGTGCTGCCCCTGAGCCGCCAGCAAGGCGGCCTCGGTCATGACCAGGTCCGCGGTGGTTTCCCCGGCTTCCCGTACGGCCCGCAGGTCAGCCATGGCTTCGTCCCGTTGCCCGAGCTTCAGGTGCAGGGACGAGCGGCGCAGACGGTAGGACATGGAATCGGGCCAGGCGGTCACCAGGTTGTCCATCACGTTCAGGGCGTCCTGGAAATAGCCCTCGGCGGCCAGAGCTTCCTGGAAGTCAAGCGCCACCCGGGGAACATCGGGCTGGGCGCGGTAGGCCTGGTGCAGGAAGGGCAGGGCTTCGGCCACCTCGCCCTCGGAGAGAAGCTGATGCCCCATGATCCAGTTGGCCGCGGCCCCGTAGGGAACCTCTTCGTCCGGAATGGGCTCGAACGCCTCATCCGGCCCGACGCCAAAAGCGGCGCCCGCGAAAAACGCGACCGCCAGGCCCAGGGCCAGGGTCTTCAAAATGGCTTGCATGAAATCCTGTATTCCCGTCCCGCGCCAGGACAGCCGGCGCGTGTTCTCAATCAACGTCGGGCTCTCCCAGCAGTTCCGGATTGGCGTCGATATTCGCCAGGGCCTCCCGGGCCGCATTCTGCTCCGCGGCCTTCTTGTTGCGTCCTTCACCGGAGCCCAACAGGGTCCCGCTGAAGTTCACCGCCACCTGGAACAGCCGATCGTGATCCGGCCCCTCCACCTGGACGACCTTGTAGCGGGGCGGGCTCTTGTAGCGGGCCTGGATCAGTTCCTGCAGCCGGCTCTTGTAGTTGCGCAGGGAGCGTCGGGCCAGGACCTTGTCGCTGCCGGCCAGGGCCACCTTGCGGATGACCGCCCGGGCGGCGGCCAGTCCGGCGTCCAGATAGACGGCGCCGATGACGGCTTCGGTGGTATCGGCCAGGATGGACGACCGCTGCCGGCCACCGGTGGCCGCCTCGCTGCGGCTCATGCGAACGTGGGCCCCCAGATCGATGGCGCTCGCCACCTCACTCAGACGGGCCCCGCACACCAGCAGGCTCTTCATCTTGGTGAGGTCGCCCTCGGAACTGTCGGGATAACGGGAAAAGAGTTCTTCGTTGACCACCAGGCCCAGCACCGCATCACCCAGGAACTCGAGTCGTTCGTTGGACTGTTCGCGATCCTGCCCGGTGACGTGGATGTGGGATCGGTGGAGCAGGGCGTTCCGCAGCAGGATCCGGTCCCTGAAAGTATGGCCCAACTTGGCCTCCAGGGCGACAAGATGGGCCATGACCTCGGGACCGATTTCCTCGCCCTCAACGGTGGGGTTGACCTCCGTCTCGACGGGCGCGCTGCCCGCCAGACGGGCCAGGGCCTGCTGGATGCTTTCCTTTATTCCCATGTTCCAGGGCTCCATCCCCGGGCACGGCTGCTGATCAGCCGCGGGACCGGAAACAGAGCGTAAGGTTGTGCCCGCCGAACCCGAAGGAGTTGGACAGGGCGTACTCGACCTTCTGCTTGACCGCCTCGTTGGGGCAGTAATGGAGGTCGCATTCGGGATCGGGCGTTTCCAGGTTGATGGTGGGCGGCAGGATGCCCTCCCTCAGGGCCAGAGTGGTGATGACGGCCTCCACCGCGCCGGCCCCGCCCAACAGGTGCCCGATCATGGACTTGGTGCTGCTCACCTTCAGGGTATCGGCGTGGGCGCCGAAGACCTGACGAATGGCTTTGGTCTCGCCCCGGTCATTGAAATACGTGGACGTGCCATGGGCATTAATATAACCCACTTTTTCGGGCTCGATACCCGCCGTCCGCAGGGCCTGCTTCATGGACCCGATGGCCCCGAGGCCTTCGGTATCCGGCTGGGTCATGTGGTAGGCGTCCCCGGTCATGCCGTACCCGCAGACCTCACCGTAGATTGTGGCGCCACGGGCCAGGGCATGTTCCTCGGACTCCAGAACCAGGATGCCGGCACCCTCGCCGAGCACGAATCCGTCGCGATCCTTGTCGAACGGGCGACTGGCGCGGGCGGGGTCGTCCACCCGGCTGGACAGGGCCTTCATGTTGGCGAAACCGGACAGGGCCATGGGACACACGGCCGCTTCGGCGCCGCCGGTGATCATCACGTCGGCGTGGCCGAGAATGATCTGGTCATAGGCGGCCCCGATGGCGTGCCCGCCCGAGGCACAGGCACTCACGGTGCAGTAGTTGGCGCCCTTGAATCCGTAGCGGATGGACACCAGGCCCGCCGCCATGTCCCCGATCATCATGGGGATGAACATGGGCGACACACCCCGCGCCCCCCGATTGATCAGACGGGAGTGCTGCTCCTCGAAGGTCAGCATGCCCCCGATGCCCGAACCGATGATCACTCCGGCGCGGAAAGGATCGTCCGGTGTCTGGACACCCGACTGCTCCATGGCCTCCTGGGCCGCGACCATGGCCAACTGGCAGAAACGATCGGCCTTGCGGGTCTCCTTGGCATCCATGGCCACGGAGGGATCGAAATCCTTCACCTCGCCGGCGAAATTGACCTTGAAACCTTCGGTATCCATCCCGGTAATGGGGGCAATCCCGTTCTTGCCGGCTTTGAGCCCGTCCCAAGTGGTATCCCGGTCGCCGCCCAGGGCGGTGACCATCCCCATACCGGTAATGACGACTTTCCGCGCTTCCAAATTCCGACCTCCAGAATCAATACTCAGACCCGGTCCCATCCAACGAGTGGCTGAGACCGGGAATTGTAGAATAGCTCCCGGGACTCACCCGGAACGAAGGAAATCCGCTTAGTCCAGGTTCTGCTCGAGGTAATCGATGGCATCCTGAACGGTCTGCAGCTTTTCCTGGTCCTCTTCGGGAATCGTAATGTTGAACTGCTCTTCCAGATCCATGACCAGTTCGACGGTGTCCAGAGAGTCCGCACCCAGGTCCTCGGTGAAAGAGGCTTCGGGAGTGATCTGCTCGGGGTTGACCGACAGCTTGCGCTGGATGATTTCGTAAACCTGTTCCTGAATCGACGCCATGTCAGCTTTTCCTCCTGGAAAACGTTAAGACAACTTACCCAATCATGCCGCCGTCCACCACCAGCGTCTGGCCGGTGATGTAGGCAGCCTCTTCAGACAATAGAAATTTAACCACACCGGCCACGTCCGACCCTTCGCCGAAGCGTTTCAGGGGAATTCGGCTCAGCATGTCCGACCGCACCTTTTCAGGCAGCTCAGCGGTCATGTCGGTGGTAATGAAGCCCGGTGCGATGGCATTCGCCGTCACGTTCCGGCCGCCCAGTTCCTTGGCCACCGATTTGGTCAGGGCGATAATGCCAGCTTTGCTGGCAGCATAATTGGCCTGTCCGGCGTTCCCAGTCAAGCCAATAACCGACGAAATGTTGATGATACGTCCTTCACGCTGGCGCATCATAATTGGGGCCACGGCCCTTGTAAAGTAGAAGGTGCCGCCCAGATTGACGTCAATGGGCAACTGCCAGTTCTCCGGGCTCATGCGCATGAACAGCCCGTCCTTGGTCACGCCGGCGTTATTGACCAGGCCGTAGACTTCCCCGAATTCAGCATGCACCTCGCCCAGAATGCGCTCGGCGTCCTCCCAGCTGGAGATGTCGCCGGGATAGGTTTTGACCTTCACCGGGCCATCCAGTTGCGCCGCCAATTCGGTCAGCAGATCAGCGCTGCGGGCCACCAGGGCCAGATTGTAGCCCGCGGCGGCCAGACCCTCGGCAATGGCTTTGCCGATGCCCTTGCTGGCGCCCGTGACCAAAACCGTCCTGTTGCTCATCTTCCGATCCTCCTGTGGCTCAGAGTGCGGCCAGGGTTTCGACGATCCCCGCCAGGTCGGCGGCGGTGCCGACGGGAATGAATTTGGTGTCGGGATAGGCCCGACGCGCCAGGTTGGACAGGACCTTGCCGGGCCCCACCTCCAGCACCACGGCCGGCGGCGTGTCGCCGGCGATGGTCTCCATGATACCGTTCCACAGCACCGGGGCGGTCAGCTGGCGACAGAACCCCTCCTTCAGGTCGGTGCCGGAAGTGACCGGGGCGGCCGTGACGTTGGCCAGCAGGGGCACGGTGCTGTCCTGCACCGGAATGTCGGTCAGGAAAGCCCGAAAATCGGCGGCGGCGCCTTCCAGCAGGGGCGAGTGGAACGCCCCGCTCACGTTCAGGGGGATCACCCGCTTGGCACCCGCGGCCTTCAGGGCTTCGCCCGCGGCGGCCACGGCCTCGACTTCGCCGGAAATGGCCACCTGGGATTCCGAGTTGTGGTTGGCCAGCACCACCACGCCGTGTTCGGCGGCCACCCGGGCGCAAACCTCGCTGACGGCGGGGCCGTCCAGCCCCATGACCGCGGCCATGGTGCCCGGGACCGCCTGCCCGGCGGCGAACATCAATTCGCCGCGTTTACGGACAATGCGCAGGGCATCGTCGGGGCTGAGGGCGCCCGCGGCCACGGCGGCACTGAATTCACCCAGAGAGTGGCCGGCCACCAGCGACGGCTCGATACCCAGGTCGCGCAGGGCCAGACTCACGGCCACGGAATGGGCCAGGATGGCCGGTTGGGCGTTCCGGGTTTCGGTCAGGGTTTCGGCCGGCCCCTCGAACATGGTGGTCGTCAGGGTGTCGTCCAGGATGCCGTCCACCTGGGACAGCCAGGCGGCGGCCGGTCCGCCGGCGGCGGCCAGGTCCTGGGCCATGCCGACGGCCTGTGAGGCCTGGCCGGGAAAAATCATGGGTACCTTGTACACGTGTCCCCCAGAGGAAGGCTCGGGTCAGTCCGAGTGGGCGGCGGCCAGCTTGGCGGGCAGATCGTGATCGATCTGCTGCCAGGCCACCTTGACGGCGTTGGTAATGGCCCGGGCGCTGCTGCGGCCGTGGGCGATGATGCTGATCCCGTCGACGCCCAGCAGCATGGCGCCGCCGTAGACCTCGTAGGAAAATTCCTTCACCAGCATGCGGAGCACCAGACCAAGGGCCTGCTGTTCCTGTTCCGACTGGCCGGGACGCTGGGTCAGAGCCTGCAGGAAGTGGGCAAAGCCTTCCACCAGCTTCAGGGTGTTGTTGCCCGTGAAGCCGTCGGTGACCACCACGTCGCAGGGGCCCAGCATGAACTTGTTGCCCTCCACGTTCCCGATGAACTCCAGGCCCGAGGCACTCAGAAGCTCGTAGGTGGCCACGGCCAGGTCGTTGCCCTTCTTGGGCTCGCCGCCGATGTTGAGCTGTCCCACCGTGGGTTTTTCGACTTCCAGAATCTCCCGCACGAACACCTCACCCATGCGGGCGAAGGACACCAGGTGCTCCGGTTTGCACTGCACGTTGGCCCCTGCATCCAGCAGGAGCAGTTCACCTTTGACCGTGGGAATAAGGGTGGCGATGGCGGGACGGTCGATCCCGGGCAGACGACCCAGCAGAATCAGGCTGCCGGCGACCTGGGCCCCGGTGGACCCGGCCGAGACGACCGCATGACAGGCGCCGGCCTTGTGGTCGACGATGGCCCTCACAATGGGGCTGTCCTTCTTGTTGCGGATCGCCGAGGCCGGCGACTCCCCCATGTCGATCTCCTGGGTGCAGGGCACCACCGAGACACAGCCTTCGGGCACGTCGAGCTTGGCCAGTTCCGCCTCGATGGCGGCCTGGTCGCCATAGAGCGCCAGGGTAAACCCGCAATCGGACGTGAGGGCAGCCAGGGCACCGGGCACCATCACGGACGGACCGTGGTCGCCGCCCATGGCATCGACAGCAATGACGGGTCTGCTGCTCGTATTCACCTTGCCGACCTCCCTGCCGGTTGCGGCGGATCATCCGCCAGACGGGGCCGGGTCCCTGAGGATCGGCCCCCGGATCCTAGGACTCGACGACCAGGACTTCACGGTCGCCGTAGTGGCCGCACTCGCGACAGACGCGATGGGGCAGCCGGGGCGCGGCGCAGTGGGGACACTTGTTGGGGTCGGGCTTGGTCAGGTTCCAGTTGGCCCGGCGCTTGCCCTTGCGGGACTGGGACGTTTTTTTCTTGGGGACAGCCATGTCATTCTCCTTACAAACGTGAAGACGGTATCAGAGATCGTCCAATGCCGCCCATCGGGGGTCGACGTCCTCGGTGCTGCAGTCGCAGGAGGACTTGTTCAGGTCGGCCCCGCATGAGGGGCAGAGGCCGCGACAGTCCGCATGGCAGACCAACGACAGCGGCCAGGCCAGCAGCAGACTTTCCCTGATGGCCTCTTGCAGATCCACTTCACCGCGCATCTGCTGCAATACAAGTGTGTCGCCTTCGCCCTCGTCGGTATCCATGTCCCGCAGAACCATCAGTTCCACCGGCACGTCCCATTCGAGGGCAAAAGTTTCGAGGCAGCGGCCGCATTCCGCGTCGGCCTTGGCCTTGAGGGTCCCGTTCACCAGGACCCGGGCATCCAGATTCTGGATCTTCAGGGTGCCGTCAACTTGGGCGGGCTGCGGATCGGTGTCCGCCACCTGCAGGTCAACCTGGTCGGAAATCATCATTTCCGAGCGACCTGGTTCCTGCCTGTCCAAATCCAGTTTCATGCAAGCGCCCAACTTTAATAATCCCACAGTTTAATGTCAAGCCGGGCCGGTCCGCACCCCGTCCCGGACATCTTCTAGCCGAAAATGAGACCCAGCTCGCGTTCCGCGTCTTCGAGGTTGGCCGAAGCGTGGATGGCGTTGTTCTGCAGCGACGCGCCGTAGAGGTCCCGAATGGTGCCGACGGCGGCCTCGGCGGGGTTGGTGGCCCCGATAAGCTCACGCAGGGCGGCCACGGCATTCTCTCGTTCCAGGCGCAGGGTCACCACAGGGCCGCTGGTGATATAGTTGCACAATTCGCCGTAAAAGGGGCGCTCCCGGTGCTCGCCGTAGAAATCCTCCACCAGGGCGCGGTCCAGCTGACGCAGCTCCAGGCCGGTGATCCGGAAGCCCGCCGTGTTCAGGATATCCAGAATGGCGCCGATCTTCTGCTCGCCGGCGGCGACAATCTCGGGCTTGATCATGCTGTAGGTCGTCTGCATCGGTCTTTCCTCTTTCTGGGGTCGCCCGGATCCTCCGGGGCCATTTGAGATGGGACGGGCGCGTCCGAAGATGCGCCCGTCCGCTTGTCTGCCGAAGTGCGCTAGGGCTTCCAGATCTCCTGGAGCCGGGGCACGATGTCCATGGGACGTTCCGCCACCGGCACGCCGGCGGCCTCGAGGGCCTTGATCTTCTCGGCCGCGGTACCGCTGCCGCCGGACACGATAGCGCCGGCATGGCCCATCCGCTTGCCCGGAGGCGCCGTCTGGCCGGCGATGAAGCTGACCACGGGCTTTTTGACGTGGGCCTTGATGTAGTCCGCCGCCTGCTCCTCGGCGTCGCCGCCGATTTCACCGATCATGACGAAGGCCTCGGTCTTGTCGTCCTCGTTGAAGGCTTTGATGGCATCCAGGAAGTTGGTGCCGATGACCGGGTCGCCGCCGATGCCCAGGCAGGTGGTCTGCCCCAGGCCCGCGGCGGTGAGTTGGTACACCACTTCGTAGGTCAGGGTGCCGCTGCGGGACACCAGGCCCACGGGGCCTTCCTTGACGATGCTGGTGGGCAGGATGCCCAGCTTGGCGATGCCCGGAGCCAGCAGGCCGGGGCAGTTGGGACCGATGAGCCGCACGCCGCGCTCCTCGAGGTACGGCATCACCTTGACCATGTCCACGGTGGGCACGCCCTCGGTGATGCAGACGATGAGCTTGCAGCCCGCGTCCGCCGCCTCGTAGATGGCGCCGGCGGCGCCGAAGGGCGGCACGAAGATGACGGACGTGTTGGCGCCCTGTTCCTCCACCGCGGCCTTGACCGTGTCGTATACCGGAACCTTGTCCTCGAAAGTCTGCCCGCCACGTCCGGGGGTCACGCCGGCCACGATTTTCGTGCCGTACGCCAGCATCTGGCTGCTGTGGAACCCGCCGTCACGACCGGTGATTCCCTGGACGACAACTTTCGTTGATTCGTCTACAAAAATCGCCATGTCCTCTATCTCCTCTTCAGGGCGCCCCGTGGCGCCACAGGTTCTTTGTTGTCAAGACTATGCGCCAGCCAGCTCATTGGCTTTCTGAACCGCTTCGTCCATGGTTTCGGCGGGCACCAGATCGGTCTTGGCCAGCAGCTTGCGGGCCTCCTCCTCGTTGGTGCCGGTCAGACGGACCACGATGGGCACCTTGATGTCCATCTGCTGCGTCGCCTGGATGATACCGTTGGCCACGTCGTCGCAGCGGGTGATACCACCGAAGATGTTGAAGAGGATCGCTTTGACCTCGGAATCGGACAGGATGATGGTCAGGGCGTTGACCACCTTCTCCGGATTGGAGCTGCCGCCGATGTCCAGGAAGTTGGCGGGTTGGCCGCCGTAGTACTTGACCAGGTCCATGGTGGCCATGGCCAGACCGGCGCCGTTGACCAGGCAGCCCACGTTGCCTTCCAGCTTGACGAAACTCAGGTCCGCTTCGCGCGCGGCCCTCTCACTGGGATCTTCCTCGTCCAGATCGCGCAGGGCTTCGTAGTCGGGATGACGGAACAGGGCGTTGTCGTCCAGGTTGACCTTGGCGTCGATGGCCAGGCCCTTTCCCTCGGGCGTGAAGATGAAGGGATTGATTTCGGCCAGACTCGCGTCGGCGGCCACGAAGGCCTTGTACAGCTTCTGCAGGGCCGCGCCCAACTGGCGGGCCTTCTTGATGTCGGTGGGACACAGGCGCATGCCCAGGTCCATGGCCTCGTGGTCCAGCAGGCCGTAGCGGGGATCCACCGTTTCCTTGAAGATGAGTTCGGGGGTGTCCTTGGCCACCTGCTCGATCTCGACGCCGCCCTCGGCGCTCGCCATGACCAGGATCCGCTTGGTGTTGCGGTCGATGAGCATGCCCAGATAATATTCGGATTCGATATCAACCGCGGGCGTGATGAGGACCTTCTGGACAATGTGTCCCTTGATGTCCAGCCCGATGATCTTCTCGGCGTTCTGGCGGACATCGTCGAGGCTCTCGCAGAACTTCACGCCGCCAGCCTTGCCGCGCCCCCCGGTCAGGACCTGGGATTTGACCATCACCGGCAGACCGAATTCCTCGGCCAGGGTCACCGCCTGATCGACCGTTGTGGCCACCTTGCCACCAGGCACGGGCAGGCCGTGGCTGATGAAGATTTCCTTGGCCTGATACTCGTGGATATTCACGCAATTCCTCCCCGGAATTTGAGTATGAGGCGGGCCCGCCCGGAAAAGGCGGGCCCGATCCGTCAACTATTGCACCTAGTCGGTGAACTTGGCCAGGATTTCGGTCAGATTGGGCGAGCCAATCTCCTGGAGTTCGTAACTGATGCGCACATTGGGCTTGTTGATCTTGACGATCCGGTTCAGGTCGATGGGCGTGCCGATGACCACGGCGTCGCAGTCGACGGCGTTGATGGTCTTCTCCAGGTCCGCCACCTGCTCGTCGCCGTAACCCATGGCCGGCAGCAGTTCGCCGATGTCGGGATAGAGCTCGAAGGTCTCGGCCAGTTTGCCCGTGGCCCAGGGCCGCGGGTCAACCAGTTCCTCGGCGCCCATGCGCATGGCGGCCACAACGCCGGCCCCGAAGGCCATGTCGCCGTGGGTCAGGGTCGGGCCGTCTTCCACCACCAGGACGCGCTTGCCCCGCAGGTCGATATCGCCCTCGACGGTCAGCGGACTGGCCGCGTCGACGATGATGGCCCTGGGGTTGATGTCCATGATGTTCTCACGCACCGCTTCGATGTTCTCGAATTCGGCTTCCACTTCCTTGTTGATGACCACCACGTCGGCAATCCGCACGTTGGTCTCGCTGGGGAAGTAGCTGTTCTCGGCACCGGGGCGATGGGGATCCGCCACCACGATGTGCAGGTCGCTCTTGTAGAAGGGCGTGTCGTTGTTGCCGCCGTCCCACAGGATGATGTCGGCTTCGGTCTCGGCCTCACGCAGGATGGCTTCGTAGTCGACGCCGGCGTAGATGACGCCGCCCGCCACGATGTGAGGTTCGTACTCCTCCATCTCCTCGATGGTGCACTTGTGCTTGGCGAGGTCACCGATCTCGGCGAAACGCTGCACCTTCTGGGCGGTCAGGTCGCCGTAGGGCATCGGGTGGCGGATGGCCACGACCTTCTTGCCGGCGGCGCGCAGGATCTCGCAGATACGGCGGCTGGTCTGGCTCTTGCCACAGCCGGTGCGCACGGCGCCGACGCTGATCACGGGCTTGGTGCTCTTGATCTGCGTGTCACGCTCACCCAGCATGGTGAAGTCGCAGCCGGCGGCGTTGACGATGCTGCCCAGGCTCATGACCTGCTGGTAGGAGCGGTCGCTGTAGGCCATGACGCACATGTCCGCGCCGGTCTTGGCGATGACGTCCAGCAGATCGTTCTCGTCCTCGATGGGGATGCCGGCGGGATAGAGGTCGCCCGCGAGTTCGGCCGGGTACTTGCGGCCGTCGATGTCGGGGATCTGGGTGGCGGTGAATGCCACGACCTCGAAGGCTTCGTTGCCGCGATACACACAGTTGAAGTTGTGGAAATCGCGGCCGGCGGCACCGAGGATAATTACCTTAGTCCTGCTCATTATAGCTCCTTGAAACCAATCAGGTTGGAAACGCGGCGATCAGGGCAGATCCCGGATCGCGGCGATAATGTGCGAGGTCGACCAGCCTTCCACCATCGGCACGAGGACAACGCGTCCGCCCCAGGACTTTACCTCCGGAGCGCCAACCACATTGTCTTCCTGGTACTCGGACCCCTTGACGAGTACGTCCGGCCGTATCCGGAGAATGCACTCCAGAGGTGTCGGCTCAGCAAAAATAGTGACCGCGGAAACCGGCCGCAAGGCGGCAATCAGCGCGGCCCGGTCGGCGGCGGGCAGAATGGGCCGCCCGGGGCCCTTGAGACCCGTGACCGAAGCGTCATCATTCAGTGCCACAACGAGTTCGTCGGCCTGGGCAGCGGCCTGGGCCAGACTGGCCAGGTGGCCGCTGTGGATCAGATCGAAGCACCCGTTGGTAAAGGCGATGGTACGTCCGGCCTGCCGGACCGCTTCACCCCAGCCCGCCAGGGCCTCCCGGCCCAGCACCTGCCCGGTCTCCGGCGTGCTCATTCGCCCTCCTTGCCGCCCTCCAGGGCGGTGATCAACTGCTCGGCGGTCACCGCGGCGGTGCCCAGTTCACGGACGGCCACACCGGCGGCGTGGTTCGCCAGGGCCGCGGCCTGGGGAAAGCCCACTCCCCCGGCCAGAGCGGTGGTATAAACGGCGATCACGGTGTCCCCGGCGCCGGTGACGTCGTAGACGTTGGTGGCCTGGGTATCCAGGTGGTGTTCCTCCCCGTCACGGGCGAACAGGGCCATGCCGTGCTCACCCCGCGTGATGAGGACCGCCTCGGCGGCGGTGCGTTCCAGAAGGGCGCGACCGGCCCCGGTGAGGCTGGCGGCGTCGGTGATGGACATGGCACAGGCCTGCTCGGCTTCCTTCTGGTTGGGCGTCAGACTGGTGACGCCGCGATACTGGCTGAAATCGCCCTTCTTGGGATCCACCACCACGGGCACCCCCCACTCGGCCGCCAGGCCGATGAAGGCCTTGAGGGCCTCGGCGGTGAACAGGCCCTTGCCGTAGTCGCTGAGGATGAACCCATCCACCGGTCCGCCGTCGCGCAGGGTCTGCAGAATGGAATCGATGGCGCCGTTGGCCAGAGGGGAATCGTCCTCCAGGTCCGTGCGGACCACCTGCTGGCTGTGGGCGATGATGCGGGTCTTGATGGTGGTGGGACGATCGGCGACGGACACCATGGCGCAACTGTCGATGCCCCGCTCGCCCAGGAGGTCTCCCATACGGGCCCCGGCCTCATCGCGGCCCCAGATTCCGCCCAGCACGACCTCGGCCCCCAGGGCGCGGATGTTGGCCGCCACGTTGGCGGCCCCGCCCAGCTTGGTGGTTTCCCGCTCCACGCGTACCACCGGCACGGGGGCCTCGGGGCTGATGCGGTCCACCCGTCCCCAGAGGAAACGGTCCAGCATGCTATCGCCGATGACCGCGAGTTTCAGGCCCTGAAACCCGGCCAGTATATCCTTGTAATTCCCGACCATTGTCGCATTCTTTCCTTGAAGGTGGTTTTCGCGACGGGTTATGTCGCCGCGGGCGAAGCTATCACCCGCACCGGTCACTGTCAACGTACACAGCCCGCACGGAGTTCCGGGGCCCGCGCCCGGGAAAGGAACGACCATGAACAACAAGGCTCCCCAGCAACGCATCACCGTGGACCTCGGCGAGAAGGAAGCCGAAGGCATTTACGCCAACCTCACGCTGATCTCCCACAGCCCCGCCGAGTTCATCCTGGACTTCGCCCGCCTGGTGCCCGGCCTGCCCAAGAGCAAGGTTCACGCGCGCATCATCATGACCCCGCAGTCGGCCAAGGGCCTGCTGCAGAGTCTGCGCGGCAATATCGAGAAATTCGAGGAAGTCCACGGCGAGATCAAGCTGGCTGGACAGCCCACGGCGGGCGGCCCCAACATCGGTTTCCAGACCGACTAGACGGACACCAGGCGGCGCAACCGCCAGACCGCCAGGACGAACAACACCACGAACCACACCGTCAGACCGGTGAGCAGGTGCCCCAGGTCGGCCAGGCCCGCGCCGCGGCCGATCATGTCGTGGAAGATGGTGATGATCTGGCCGGTGGGCAGACTGTGGCCCAGGTCCTGCATGAATTGGGGGACGATTTCCAGCGGCCACCACAGGCCGCCCAGGGCCGCCAGCACCAGGGTCACCGCGGTGCCCAACCCGTCGGCCTGGGCGCCGGATCTGGCCAGGCAGCCCAAAAGGATGGAGCCCGAGGAACACACGCCGGCGAACAGCACCACCGACAGCGCCAGCCCGACCCACGAATCCCCGTAGTCCAGTCCGAAGACCAGGCTGTTGAGCAGCAGCAGAATGGACGCCTGCACCAGGCCCAGGATCATCCCGCCGACGAAAAATCCCGTCACGAGATCGAAGGCGGTGGCCCGGCTGGCCATGAGGCGACTCAGGGTCTGATCCCGGCGTTCGGCCACCAGATCCTTGGCCGACATCAGCAGGAACATGAGCATGAAGAAAATGACGTAGGCCGGGGCCACGTGCTGGGAGGCCTGGGTCAGCGGAACCTTGGGCCCCGTCTCGATCCGGCCCAGGGTGGTGGCCTCCAGGGTCACCCGCGGGTTTTCCCATTCGGTCAGGAACCGGGCCTCGTCGAAGGCGGCGGACTTGTCCGACGGCAGGGGACCGGACGCACGGCCGGGGTCCGCCACCAGGGTGCGGGCACCGAACCGGGTGTTGATCTTCAGGAGTGACCGGTCCAGCTCCGTGCGCACGGTCTGGCTGCTGAGGCGGTCCGAGTCGTAGAACAGCGCCAACTCCACCGAGCGGCCCGAGGCCAGACTGTCGGCAAACCCGGCCGGAATAAACAGGGCGCTGGTGATCCGCGACTCTTCAACCAGTTGGCGCGCCGTTTCGCGGGAAACAGCGGAGTCGGGCCTCACCAACATGAAGTGGTCGTTGTCCACCAGGGGGGCCAGCAGGGCGTCCACGGCCGCGTCGTCCGCGGCGGCATACACCCGAAAACTGGGCTTGGTCACCGTGCCGCTTTGGCTCCAGTCCCCCATGAGGGACGACATGAGCAGCGAAAAAACCATCGGCATGACGATGAGCCAGAGCCAGCCCAACGGATCCTTGAACACCCGGCGCAACCGGAGATCCACCATGGCCAGAATGATGCGGGGCGTCACGTCAGACCTCCCCGTCGGGCTCTTTGTCGAAAGACCAGGAAGCTGGTCCCCAGGGTCAGGACCGTGATGAGGGCCAGGATCCAAAGGGGCTCAGGGTGGCTGGTCACGCTCTCGTTGTCGCTCATGATGGACAGGAAGGACTGGTTCGCCCAGAAGTTGAAGGTGAGTTGGCCCACCGGACGCAGGAAGTCAGGCAGGTTGTCCACCGGGACGAAATTCCCACCGATCATGGCCGACACCAGCACCACCACAGTGCTGAGGTTGTCCATCATCTTTTCGTTGCGGGACACGAGGGACAGCAGCAGAAACACACCCGCGCCGGCCAGGCAGGACAAGGCCACGGTCAAGGGCAGGGAGAAGACATCGGGTCCCAGATTCACCCGGAACAGGACAGCGCCCACCCCCATCAGCACCAGGAGCTGAAGCATGCCCGCCAACGCGGCGGACAGCCACTTGCCCAGCAGGATGTCGCGCCCCCGCAGGGGACTGACCAGCTGGCGCTGCAGGGTGCCGGAGACCATTTCCCGATGCAGATCCCGACAGGAGGCCGAAATGGAGAACATGAGGAAGAAAACGGCGAAGCTGGGCAGGAAGAAATCGAACAGGTTGAATTCACGGGTGTCCCCGTCCACGGCCAAAGCCGCCTTGTCCTCCACCGTCAGGCTCACCAGCGAGGTATTCAGTCCTTCGGCCAGGGCGGTCCCGTGATCCAAACCGAGGGTCATTCGCTCGACCAGGAAATCCACGGCCGTATCCGATTCGGAGGTTCGCATCCGCTGCCACAGCCCGGTAAAACCGTCGGCGGTCAAATCATCCCAGGACAGCTCCAGACCTTCATACCGGGTCTGGTCCAGGTCCTCGGGCCAGAGCGCCCCATAGGCCGCTTCCCCGGCCTGGTACTGGAGCAGCCCCCGGGTGACGACTTGCTGTACGATGCCCGACTTGAAGGGGCTTCCCGGATCTTTCCAGAGCTGAAGAGAGACCTCTTCCTGATTGAGGAAACTGTTGAAGAAATCGTCCGGAAAGACAAGGGCCGCAGCCGCATCTCCGTGACGCACCTGATGGTCCGCAGTCAGGGAATCCGTCCAGGTGGCCGTAAAAAAGCCCGACTCCCTCAACCCCTCAGCCAAACGTTCCTGGAGCATTTCCGGGATGGACTCGCCCACCAGCAGCAGGGGAATGGCGCTGATGCCGGTGCTCTGGCCGAACAGACCACCCCCGAAACTCAGCCCCATGATGAAGGTCAGCACCAAGGGCACAGCCAGGTTCACCACCATCGCCCGCCGGTCACTGAAGTACCGCAGCATGTCTTTACCCACCAGGGCCCAAATGCTCTGCATGGCTACTCCCTCAGGCCCTTGCCGGTGAGATTGAGATAGAGGGTTTCCAGGTTGGGCCGCTCCACTTCCAGCTGAGTCAAAGGCAGACCGGTCTCGGTGAGCCAGGTTTGAATGCGCGGCAGCAGGGCCCCGCCGTCGAGGGTCCGCACCTCGATCTTGCCCCGGCGCGGGGCCGTGCCCAGGCAGTCCTCCCAGGCGGCGCACTGGGCCTGGAAGGCGGCGCAGTGAGCCTCAGGCACCTGAAGCCGGATCAGGTCCTCGTCTCCGATCTGACTGATGAGTTCCTCTTTGTCCCCCAGGGCCACCATCCGTCCCTGGTCGATGACGCCGATACGGTCGCAGAGCTGTTCGGCCTCCTCCAGGTAATGGGTGGTGTAGACCACCGTCAGACCCTGATCCCTCAACTGGGAAATAAGTCCCAGCAGGCGTGAGCGGGCCTGGGCGTCGATGCCCACGGTAGGCTCGTCGAGGAACAGGACTTCGGGGGAATGGATCAGACCGACGCCCAGGTTGAGTCGCCGCTTCATGCCGCCGCTGTAGGTGGACACCTTCTGGTTGGCCGATTCGGTGAGATCCACCATTTCCAGCAACTCTTCGGTCCGGGCCGCGAGGGCCTTGCCCCCCAGCCCGAAGACCCGGCCCCAGAACTTGAGATTGTCGCGAGCGGACAGATCGGTGTAGAGGGCAATCTCCTGGGGCACGATGCCGATGAG
>Ga0209475_10000677_pt1 | contig 58272 bp, 54 predicted proteins | sample tdDd471_FD_187128 | JGI IMG/M metagenome (GOLD analysis project Ga0209475, IMG submission 187128) | Marine sediment microbial communities from the Atlantic coast under amendment with organic carbon and nitrate - tdDd47.1 (SPAdes)... | ecosystem: Environmental > Aquatic > Marine > Coastal >... | reverse complement strand
CACCGCGGCCACGGCGGCGGTCGCCAAGCCCAGGATGCCGTATTCCAGGGCGTAGGTCTTCAGGATGCGCGCCCGGGTGGCGCCGAGCACCTTGAGGATGACGGCGTCGCGGACCCGCCGGGCATGGCCGGCGGCGACCGCCCCGGCCAGCACCAGGATGCCGGCGACCAGGGTCACCGCCGCGGTCGCGCGCACCGCCGTCGAGACCGCCTGCAGGATCCGGTCGGCCGCCTCGATCGCATCCTTGACCCGGATCGCCGTGACGTTCGGCAGCGCGTCGGTGACCCGGCGCTGGACCGTCGTCTCGGCCGCCGGATCCGATACCCGGACGGTCGCGATGATCGAATGCGGGGCGGCCTCCAGGGTGCCCGGCGCGAACACGAAGATGAAGTTCATCGACATCGAGGACCAGTCGATCTTCCGGAGGTTGGCGATCGTCGCCGTGATCGGCCGGCCCAGCACGTTGAGCGTGACGGTGTCGCCGACGCCCGCCCCGAGGCCTTTGGCGATGCGGGCGTCGAACGAGATCAGCGGCGGCCCCGCGTAGTCCGGCGGCCACCAGTCGCCGGCGACCACCTCGGCGCCCTCGGGCGGTTCGGCCGAGTAGGTCAGGCCGCGGTCGCCGCGGAGCGCCCAGGCGGCGTCCGGATCGGCCGACAGCGCGTCGGCGTCGACCCCGTTCACCGCAGCGATGCGGCCGCGCACCATCGGGGTGGTCCGAACCTCGGTCACTTCCGGGATGGCGTCGACGATCGAGCGGAACCGCGCGGCCTGGTCCGGCTGGATGTCGATGAAGAAGAACGCCGGGGCGGCGTTCGGGATGCGCTCGGCGACCTGCCGGGCGATGTTGGCCTGGATCAGCGCAACCGCGACCAGCACCGTCAACCCGAGGCCGAGCGCCAGCACCACGCCCGGCGTCGGGGCGCCCGGGCGATACAGGTTGGCGAGCGCGATCCGCAGCTCCGGGTTGCGCGGCCGACCGGCCCGGCGGGCCGCCGTCATGATCAGGCGGGCGGCGCCCAGGAACAGCCCGAAGGCGGCGGCGGCGCCGGCCACGAACCAGCCGGCGAACGCCCGGTCCTGCGAGGTGACGATCGCCAGGGCCGCCAGCAGCGCGACGGCGCCGGCGGTGGCGGCGATCACCGCTGCCGTCGGGCGACCGCCCAACGGCGCCACCACGGCGCGGAACAGCGCCGCCGCCTGGACCTGGCCGGCACGGCCGAGCGGCCACAGCGAGAAGGCGAGCGCGGTCAGCAGGCCGAAGGCCGCGGCCACCGCCAGCGGCAGCGGATACAGCCGGACCGGCAGGTCGAACGGCAGCAGCGGCCCGGCCAGCCTGGCCGCCGCGATCGGGGCGGCCGCGCCGACCGCCAGGCCGATCAGGGTCCCGGCCGCGGCCAGGATCAGCACCACCGCCAGATAGGTCCGGAACACCAGCGCGCGCGACGCCCCGAGGCATTTCAGCGTCGCGATGGTCTCGGTCTTGCCGTCGAGATAGGCCTTCACGGCCATCGCCACGCCGACCCCGCCGACCAGCAGCGAGGTCAGGCCGACCAGGGTCAGGAACAGGGTGGTGCGCTGGACGAAGGTGTCGAACCCGGGGGCGGCGCTCTCCAGCGAGCGGGCCCGCCAGCCGGCGTCCGGGAAGCGCGCGTCGAGCCGCTCCAGCCAGGGCTTCGGGGCGGTGCCGGCGGGCAGGTTGACCCGGTAGTGGTAGCGGATCAGCGACCCGACCTGGACCAGGCCGGTGGCGGGCAGGGCCGCCTCGGACACCATCAGGCGCGGTCCGAAGCTGGCGAAGGTGACGATCCGGTCGGGTTCGGCGGCCAGCACGGCGCGCAGCTCGAGGGTGGCGTCGCCGAGACGCAGCCGGTCGCCGACCTTCAGGCCGAGCCGCTCGGCCAGCGACTGCTCCGCGACCGCGCCGAAGGTGCCGTCGCGCTCGGCCAGCGCCGCGCCGAGGCCGGTCGTCGGGGTCAGGGTCACGGAGCCGACCAGCGGGTAGGCGTCGTCGACCGCCTTCAGCTCGACCAGGGTGCGGGCCGAGCCGTCGAGGGTGCGCGCCATGGCCCGCATCTCGACGACCTCGGACACGTCGCCGGCGGCGTTCAGGAACGCGCGCTGATCGTCGCTGGCCGGACGGTGCACCAGCCGCAGGTCGACGTCGCCGCCGAGCAGGCGCCGGGCGTCGCCCTCGATCCCCGCCATCATGGCCGATGAGACCGAGCCGACCGCCGCGATCGCGGCGACGCCGAGGGCGAGGCAGGCCAGGAAGATCCGGAAGCCCTTGAGCCCGGTTCGCAGCTCGCGCCGGGCGAGGCGCAAGGGAAGCGGCAGCGCCATGGCGGCTACTCCGCCGCCAGGGCGGCGTCGCCGTCGACGATGCGGCCGTCGGCGATGTGGATCACCCGGTCGCAGCGCCCGGCCAGCGTGGTGTCGTGGGTGATCAGCAGCAGTGTGGTGCCGTGGTCGCGGGCCAGCGAGAACAGCAGCTCGATGATGGTGTCGCCGGTGCGGCCGTCGAGGTTGCCGGTCGGCTCGTCGGCCAGCAGCAGCCGCGGCCGGCCGACGAAGGCGCGGGCGATGGCGACCCGCTGCTGCTCGCCGCCGGAGAGCTGGTCCGGATAGTGGTCGGTGCGGGCCGCCAGGCCGACCCCGGCGAGGGCGGCCGCGGCGGCGTCGAAGGCGTCGGCCCGGCCGGCCAGCTCGAGCGGGATCGCGACGTTCTCCAGGGCGGTCATGGTCGGTACCAGCCGGAACGCCTGGAACACGATGCCGACATGGTCGCGCCGGAACCGCGCCAGCGCGTCCTCGTCGAGCCCTGCGAGGTCGTGGCCGGCAACCCGGACCAGGCCCGTGCTCGGGGCTTCCAGGCCGGCCGCGACCATCATCAGCGTCGACTTGCCGGCGCCCGACGGACCGACCACGCCGACCGCCTCGCCGGCGGCCACCGACAGATCGATTCCGCGCAGGACGTTGACCTCTCCGGCCGCACTCCTCAGGTTCAGGGTGACGCCCTCGAGGCGGATGATCGGCTCGGCCATTGCCGGCTGGGCGGCGTGCGGTCGGTCGGGAGAAGTCATCGTGTTGCGTTCCATCGTCGTTGCCGTCGGGGCCCTGCGCGGGCGGCGGGCATCACGCGCATATGGTTCCGGGAGCGGGCCGATGAAAGCGCTTGCTGCCGCCCTGGTGCTGGTTCTCGGGCTTTCCCTGCCGAATACCGGCCGGGCGGCCGAGGCGATCACCATACTCGGCTTCGGCGACTCGCTGATGGCGGGCTACGGCCTGGCGACGGCGTCCAGCTTTCCGTCCCAGCTGCAGGCGGCCCTGACGCAGCGGGGTCACGCGGTCAGCGTCGTGAACGCCGGGGTGTCGGGCGACACCACCGCCGGCGGCAAGGCGCGCCTCGCCTGGTCGCTGGCCGAGGACCCGGACGCGGTGATCCTCGAGCTCGGCGCCAATGACGGCCTGCGCGGCCTGGACGTCGCGGAGATGCGGGCCAATCTCGACGCGATGCTGGGCGAACTGGAGAAGCGCGGCATCCCGACCCTGCTGGCCGGCATGCAGGCGCCGCCCAACATGGGGCGCGAGTACGGCCAGGCGTTCCGGCAGGTCTATGCGGATCTGGCGCGCAAGTACGACGTGGCGTTCTACCCGTTCTTCCTGGACGGGGTCGCCGCCAACGCGTCGCTCAACCAGGGCGACGGCATGCATCCGACCGCCGAGGGCGTCGCGGTGATCGTCGAGAGCATCCTGCCGACGGTGGAGGAGCTCATCGAACGGGTCCAGGCGAAGCGGGGCGGCTGAGGCGCGGCGGCGACGGGTGGCTGGTGGTGTGGGTCCCGGCTCTCCGTGGCGTTGCCACTGCGGCCGGGATCAGGAAGAGAGCTGTACACCTCACCCTCATCCCGGAGCGGTCCGCCACCGGCGGACTGCATCCGGGACCCATGACCAGACAGGAGGGGCCTCTAGGCCCGCCGCGCCCGCACCGCTTCCGCCAGCCGCTCCAGCATCGCCACCGAGGTCTCCCAGTCGACGCAGCCGTCGGTGATGCTCCGGCCGTAGACCAGCGGCCGGCCCGGCTCCAGGTCCTGGCGGCCGGCGACCAGGTTGCTCTCGACCATCACGCCGATGATGCGGCGCTCGCCGGCGGCGATGCGGGCGGCCACGTCGTCGATCACCGCCGGCTGGTTCTCCGGCTTCTTGGCGCTGTTGGCGTGGCTGGCGTCGATCATCACCTGGCCCCGCAATCCGGCCTTCTCGGCGGCCGCGCAGGCCGTGTCGACGCTGGCGGCGTCGTAGTTCGGCCCGTCGTTGCCGCCGCGCAGGATGACGTGGCAGTCCGGGTTGCCGGTGGTGGCGGCGATGGCGGCCTGGCCGCTCTTGGTGACGGCCAGGAAGTGGTGCGGCTGGGCCGCCGAGACCACGGCGTCGACCGCGATCTTCACGCTGCCGTCGGTGCCGTTCTTGAACCCGACCGGGCAGGACAGCCCGGATGCCAGCTCGCGGTGGATCTGGCTCTCGGTGGTACGGGCGCCGATCGCGCCCCAGCCGACCAGGTCGGCGAAGTACTGCGGGGTGGCGGTGTCGAGGAACTCGCAGCCGGCCGGCAGGCCGGTCTCGGCGATCTTCAGCAGCAGGCCGCGGGCCAGCCGCAGGCCGCGGTCGATCCGGAAGCTGCCGTCCAGGTCCGGGTCGTTGATCAGACCCTTCCAGCCGACCGTGGTGCGCGGCTTCTCGAAGTACACCCGCATGACCACCTCGAGCTCGCCGGCGAACCGGCGGCGCTGCTCCAGCAGCCGGCCGGCGTATTCCAGCGCCGCTTCGGGGTCGTGCACCGAGCACGGCCCGATCACCACGGCGAGGCGGTCGTCGGCGCCGGCCAGGATCCGGTGGATCGCCTTGCGGGCGCCGGCGACGGTGCGCGAGGCGGCGTCGCCGCGCGGCAGCTCGGCGATCACCGCGTCCGGCGGGCTGAGCGGGGTGATCGCGGCGATCCGCAGGTCGTCGGTGCCGGGCGTCAGCGAGTCCGGACTGGCCTCGGCTTCGGTCTGGATATCGTCGGTGATGGTCTTCACGGGTGGGTTCCTCCGGGTGGAGGCCCGCCGACGACTGAAAAAGCCGCCGGGAGGGCCGGCGGCTTCGGGATGGTCTGCTGCGCTGTCTGTCTAGGTCGCGCGCACCCATGCCTCCGCCGGCGGCTGCGGATAGCTAAAGTAAAACCAGAAGCCGGCGAACGCGTGGGTCATGGGAAAGCGTTATAGGGCGGTTGGCGGGGGCTGTCATCCTCGACCTTGACGCAGGTCAAATCGCCGGCCACCTGGGACCGCTAGGGTCGCGCCGCAACTGACCTGGAGGGACAGAGACATGGGCGACTTTCACCACGACATCGGCCAGGAGTTTCCGGAGTTTCGCGATCGCATCCACGACCTGAAGACCGGCAACGCGCATTTCGCGCGGCTGTACGACCAGTATCACGACCTCGACAAGCAGATCGCCCGGATCGAGCAGGAGATCGAGCCGACGACCGACGAGCACGCCGAGGAGCTGAAGCGCCAGCGCGTCAAGCTGAAGGACGAGATCTTCGGCATGCTGCGGGCGAGCTGAGCCGGACCGAACCTCCCGAGGGTGGGGGCGTTGCCCCCGTGAGCGGGCTCCGGTATAGCGCGACCCTCTTCCGTCGCCCGTACCGGAGCCCTTTTTCATGCAGTACCGTCAACTCGGCCGCACCGACCTCCGCGTCAGCCTGATCTGCCTCGGCTCGATGACCTGGGGCCGCCAGAACACCGAGGCCGAGGGCCATGCGCAGATGGACCTGGCGCTCGACCGTGGCGTCAACTTCATCGACACCGCCGAGATGTACTCGGTGCCGGTCACGGCCGAGACCTACGGCCGCAGCGAGGAGATCATCGGCTCCTGGCTGGCGTCGCGCGGCACCCGCGACCGCGTCGTCGTCGCGACCAAGGCGGTCGGCCCGGGCGAGCGCCTCGGCCACATCCGCGACGGCAAGCCGAAGCTCAACCGCGCACACCTCACCCAGGCGGTCGAGGACAGCCTGCGCCGGCTGCGCACCGACTGGATCGACCTGTACCAGCTGCACTGGCCGGAGCGCTCGGTGAACAGCTTCGGCAAGCTCGGCTACGTCCATGTCGAGGACGAGGACACCACGCCGATCGCCGAGACCCTGGCGGTCCTGGGCGACCTGGTGAAGGCCGGCAAGATCCGCCATGTCGGCCTGTCGAACGAGACGCCGTGGGGCATGATGAGCTTCGCGCACATCGCCGACGCCGCCGGCCTGCCGCGGCCGGTGTCGGTGCAGAACGCCTACAACCTGGTGAATCGGGCGTTCGAGGTCGGTTGCGCCGAGGTGGCGATCCGCGAGGACATCGGGCTGCTGGCCTACTCGCCGCTGGCCGGCGGCTGGTTGACCGGCAAGTACGACGGCGGCGCGCGGCCGGCCGGCGCCCGGATGACCGAGTTCGCCGACTACTTCAGGCGCTACTCCGGCGAGGCCGGGCAGGCGGCGATCGCCGCCTATGTGGCGCTGGCGCGCGAGCACGGACTGGACCCGGCGCAGATGGCGCTGGCCTACGTGAACTCGCGACGGTTCCTGACCTCGAACATCATCGGCGCCACTTCGCTGGAGCAGCTCGCGGCCGACATCGACAGCGTCGACGTGACCCTGAGCCCGGACGTGCTCGCGGGCATCGAGGCCCTGCAGGCGCGCTGGTCGAACCCGTGCCCGTGACGGGATAGGGTCGCTAGAGGCTCGTCAGCGGGTAGGTCCCGGCTCAAGGCCGGGATGAGGGAAGGAGAAGAGGATTCTCATATCCCTCATCCCGGGCGTGCGAAGCGCGACCCGGGACCTATGGCACGGCTGCGCGAGACAGGGAGGCCTACCCATGCGCCTGTTCGTGGCGATCGCGATGCCCGAGGACGTGACCGACCGGCTGGCGGCCGTGATGGGCGGGCTCGACGGCGCGCGGTGGGTCGATCCGGCCGACCTGCACCTGACCCTGCGGTTCGTCGGCGAGGTCGGCCGGGACGCGGCCGAGGACCTGGCGGCGGCCCTGTCGTCGCTGCACGTGCCGGCGTTTGCGCTGCGGCTGAACGGCTTCGGCTACTTCGGCGGCGGCCGCCGGGTGCGGGCGCTGTGGGCCGGGGTCGGGGCCCAGCCGGCGCTCGAGCTGCTGCAGGGCCGGGTCGAGGCGGCGGCCCGGCGGGCCGGCCAGCCGGCCGAGCCCCGCAAGTTCGTGCCGCATGTCACCCTGGCCCGGATGGCCGGCGCGGTCGGCGAGGACGCGGTCGCGCACTGGATCTCGGTCCAGGGGGCGTTCGCCGCCGGCCCGTTCGAGGTCCGCGAGGCGGTGCTGTTCGAGAGCTTCCCGGGACGCGACGGCCCGCTGTACGAGCGCCGGCTGGCGGTGCCGCTGGAGCGGCTGCCCGACGCCGACGACTGGGAGGAAGGCGAGTTCGACTGAATCAGCCGGCCACGTCGGCCTCGGCCAGGGCGTCGACCAGGGCGGTGCAGCCGGTCTCGATCATCTCGAAGGCGCGCCGGTACTCCTCGGCATCGCGGCCGTACGGGTCCGGCACCGCCACGCCCTTCATGTCGGGCGTGTAGTCGAGGAACAGCCGGACCCGGTCGCGGTGCGCCCGGCCGCCGCGGATCCGCAGGTCGTGCACGTGCCCGCGATCCATGCCCAGGATCAGGTCGAAGCGCTGGAAGTCCTCGTCGGTGAAGGCCCGCGCGCGCAGGTCGGAGAGATCGTAGCCGTGGCTCTGGGCCGTCATCCGGGCGCGCAGGTCCGGCGCCTCGCCGACATGGCCGTCGTACAGGCCGGCGGAGTCGACCAGGACCTTCTCGCCGAGGCCGCGCTTCTCGAGCATCGCCCGGGCGATCCCCTCGGCGGTCGGCGAGCGGCAGATGTTCCCGGTGCAGACGAACAGGATGCTGTACATGCCGGTGCGTGAGGTGGTCTCGGATGGGGCGGGCTCGGATGCCGGGGCTCGCGCCCGACGTTGCGGGCCGCTACAGTCGCGACCCGGCCGGGGGCGGTCAAGAGCGGGTTTGTCGCAAGCGAGCGAGACGGGCGAGCAAGGCGGGAGCGGCCGTGAAGGATCTGAAACCGACGGATGCGATCGTCATTCTGACCGGGGCCGGTATCTCCAAGGAGTCCGGCCTCGATACCTTTCGGGACGCCGACGGAATCTGGGCGCGCGTCCGGATCGAGGACGTCGCGACCCCCGAGGCCTTTGTTCGCGACCCGGTCCGCGTGCACGAGTTCTACAACGCCCGGCGCCGGGGCATGCTGAACCCGAACGTGCAGCCGAACGCCGCCCATGCCGCGCTGGCCCGGCTCGAACGGGACTGGCCGGGGCCGGTGCTGCTGGTGACCCAGAACATCGACGACCTGCACGACCGCGCCGGCTCGACCGCGCTGATCCACATGCACGGCGAGATGCTGAAGGCGCGCTGTGCCGGCTGCGGCGAGGTCGGGGCGTGGCGCGAGGACATCACCGTCGAGACCGCCTGCCCGGCCTGCGGCGGCGCCGGCGGCATGCGGCCGCACGTGGTGTGGTTCGGCGAGATGCCGCTGGAGATGGACCGCATCATGGCGGCGCTGGCGGAGTGCGCGTTGTTCGTGTCGATCGGCACCTCCGGCAACGTCTACCCGGCCGCCGGCTTCGTGCAGGAGGCGCGCTACGTCGGCGGAGCTCACACGGTCGAGCTCAACCTGGAGCCGTCGGCCGGGGTGACCGACTTCCACGAGGCCCGGCACGGCCCGGCGACCGAGCTGGTGCCGGCGTTCGTCGAGGAACTGCTTGCCAGGGTGTAGCGCGCCCGTCGCGCCGTGGGTCCCGGATCGCCGCTGTGCGACGTCCGGGATGACGTCAGAAAATGGGAGCGGCCGCCGAGGCATCCTCCTCCATTGACGTCATCCCGGGCAAGCGAAGCGCGATCCGGGACCCCATGGTGCGACGGGCATCCACCCTCAGAACGGCGTCCGCACGATGCCGCCGTCGCAGCGCAGGGCGGCGCCGTTGGTCGCCGAGGCGGCCGGCGAGCAGGTGTAGCAGATCAGCGCCGCCACCTCCTCGGGCTCGGCGTAGCGCTGCAGCAGCGAGGTCGGCCGGCGCTCGGTGAAGGTGCGGCGCTTGAACTCCTCGGCCGAGATGCCCATCGTCTCGGCCCGCGCCGCCACCCGCTCGACCTGCGCCTCGACCCAGGTCGGACCCGGCAGCACCGAGTTGACGGTGACCCTGGTCCCCTTGGTGAGCTCGGCGCAGCCACGGGCGATGGCGAGCTGGGCGGCCTTCGAGAAGCCGTAGTGGATCATCTCGGCCGGGATGAAGATCGCCGACTCCGACGACACGAACACCACCCGTCCCCAGTTCTTGTCGAGCATCCTCGGCAGGTAGTGGCGGGTCAGCCGCACGCCGCTCATCACGTTGACGTCGAACATCTTCTGCCAGTCGTCGTCCGGGGTGTCCTCGAACGGCTTCGGCTCGTAGATCCCGGTGTTGTTCACCAGGATGTCGACGTCCGGGGCCAGCGCGATCACGTCGTCGCAGCCGGCGACGGTGCCGAGGTCGCCGGGCGCCGAGCCGAAGTCGCCGTCCGGCACCCGCACCCGCAGTTCGCCGATGGCGTGGTGCACGGTCTCCTCGGTGCGGCCGTTGACCAGGACCCTGGCGCCCATGGCGGCCAGGCCGGCCGCCGTCGCGTAGCCGATGCCGCGGGTCGAGCCGGTGACCAGGGCGGTCCGCCCGGACAGATCCATGTCGAATGCCTTCATGGCGGAATCCTCCTCTCGTCGTCTCTTTTCTCGTGCCGCGGACGCGACCATGCCACAGTTCCGCCGCCAGGAAACGAGCGTCAGGAGAAAGGGACCATGAGCGAGCCGGCGACCGTGAAGATGGTCGAGTACGCCGAGGCCAGCGACGAGGTGCGGGCGGTGTTCGACGACATCATGGCGACCAAGGGCATCGACTTCGTGCCGAACGCCTGGAAGGTGTTCGCCAGCCATCCGCCGAGCCTGAAACGGCTGTGGTACGGGCTGAAGGAGGTGATGGCCCCGGGCGCGCTGGATCCGAAGTTCAAGGAGATGATCGCGATCGCGGTGTCGAGCACCAACGGCTGCGACTACTGCACCCGCAGTCACACCGCGGCGGCCCGCAAGCTCGGCATGACCGACGCCGAGTACGGCGAGCTGATCGCCGTGGTCGGCATGTTCAACCAGACCAACAAGATGTCCGACGCCTACAAGATCCCGGTCGACGAGGTGTTCATGCGGCCTTGGGGGGATTGAGGTCGGAGCGGCCGGTGGGTCCCGGATCTACGCGGCGTTGCCGCTCCGTCCGGGATGAGGGTCGGTAGGAATTGACCCGTTCTCCTCATCCCGGCCGAAGCGAAGCGGAGAGCCGGGACCCACGAAGCGACGGGCCTCAGTTGGAAATGGCTTGGCCGCCGTCGATGTAGAAGGTCTCGCCGGTCAGGAACGGGATGTCCTCGGTCACGATGGCGGCGACGAAGCGTGCCACCTCCCAGGCCTCGCCGGGGCGGCCGCGCGGGATCGCCCGCTCGATGAAGGCGCGGAACCGGGCGTCCTCCATGTGGGCCTTGTTCAGGTCGGTCATGGTGAAGCCGGGGGCGACGTCGACCACCCGGATGCCCTGCTTCGCCCACTCGACCGCCAGGCAGCGGGTGATGGCGCCGATCGCGGCCTTCGAGGCGGCGTAGGCGGCGTTGTACTTCACGCCCATCTTGTCGTAGTGCGAGCCGATGTTGACGATCACCCCGCCGCCGGCGGCGACCAGGTGCGGGTGCGCGGCCTGGCAGGCGGCGAAGGTGCCGAGCGCGTTGGTGTGCAGCACCGCGGCGAAGTCGTCGAGGTCGAACGCCTCGCTGCGGCCCTGACGGTGGATCCCGGCGTTGTTCACCAGGGCGTGCAGGCCGCCGGTCCGCGCGACCAGATCCGCCAGGGCGCCCCGAATGGACTCCGGGTCGTCGAGGTCGCAGGCGATGTTGATCAGGCGCGGTCCGAGGTCCGCCGGCACCTCGCCGTCCTCCGGCCCGATCCCCTTGCGCGACAGGCAGCCGACGGTCAGGCCGCGGCGGGCCAGCTCCAGGACCATGGCGGCGCCCAGTCCGCGCGACGCTCCGGTCACGGCCACGGTCTTCCTCGGCTCCTCGGACGCCAGAGCGGCTGGGGTGTCGGTCATGATGATCTCTCGGACGGTCTCGCCGGCGGGGCCGCATGGTGGAGCAGCCGGCGGTTCTTGGCCAGATGCGCGGGCGGGGGCTCAGTCGATGACCGGCCGGCCGTAGGTCTCGGGGTCGATGATCATGGCGTAGCGGTCGCGATTCACCCCGTCGCTGCTGAGCGGCAGCAGCAGGCGCACGAACGACCACATGTTGCCCTGCGGATCCTGGAACTCCCGCCGCATCAACTCGGGCTCGCCCCGCGCCATGGTGCGCTCGATGCCTGCCCGCACCCTCTCGAGATCGCCCGGCGCGAAGCCTTCGGACAAGCCGGTTCCCCGCATCTCGCGCCCGTGCCCTTCGGTCAGCAGCGAGCCGCCGAGGGAGACGATCCAGTCGCCGGTCTGCGGTTCCCGGTAGAACAGGCTGACCCCCTTGATGACCGCGACCGGCAGCGCCAGGGGGTCGAGCGTCTCGGGGAGCCGCTCGGTCGAGATCTCGCGCCACACCTCCAGGCACTCGGCCAGCAGCGGGTAGTCGGCAATCTGCTCGAGAGGGATCGCCACATGGGTGCTCGGCAGACGCCAGAACGCATCGGGGGCCAGGTTGGCGGCGCTCATCGCTGGGCCCCCTGGTCGTCGGATCGCATGCGCCCGAAGCTGCCGGGGTCGATCACCGTCACGAAGTGGTCCACCCTGTCGCCGTTCCGGCTGAACGGCAGGAACAGGCGCACGTAGGACCATCGCCGGCCGCGCGGATCGACGAAGTTGCGGCGCGTCAGTTCCGGTTCCCCGCGCGCCACGGCGGCGCGGATCGCCGCCCGGACCTCGGCCCGGTCGGCCTCTGAGAACGCTTCGATCAGGCCGGTGCCGCGCAGTTCGTACCCGACATGCTCCGAGACCAGGCGGCCGGCCAGCCGGACCCGCCAGTCGTCGGCGTCGGCATCGAACTCGAACAGGTTGAGCCCGGCGATGGCGGCCCGCGGAAACGCCAGCGGGTCGACGTCCGACGGCAGGCCGTCGGCCACCAGGCCGCGCCAGTTCTCCAGGCATTGCGCCAGGACCGGATAGTCGACGATCCGATCCAGGGAGAGCTCCACATGCTCGCCCGGCAAAGCCCAGAAGGCGCCTACCGGTTCCCGGTCCAGAGTCCTCATAGGGCGCATTCTGCTTCCCCGCTCCCGGAAACCGGAGTTCTCCGGGATTCTCCCGTATCGTCTCTGCGAAGCGGCCGGCCAAGCGGTGGCCGACTTCTCCGCGGCGTTACGCAAGTGTGATCGGACCGTCCGTCGGCGTCCAGTGCGGGAAGCCCTTAGAGATGCGGGGCCTGGAGATGCGAGACCGGCGGCCGGCCGGGGCCGGTCTCACTCGGCCAGGACGTACAGGAGACCCAGTCCGGTCAGGCGCCGCTGGACCTGCCCGAGTGCCGCCGCGGCCGCGTCGCGTTGCCCGGCGAACCGGTCCAGGATCGCGCCCACCCGGGTCGGGCCGTCGATCGCGGACAGGACATCCAAATCCAGGTCCGAGAAACGCAGGCCGACCGTGATCGTGCGGCCGTCCACGTCGACCTGGATGCCGCGAGCCTGTTCGGCCCGGCCGCGCAGCGTCGCGGCAAGGGCCGGAGGGTGGATGCCGGCCGGAACGAGCAAGGTCGCCGGGTCATCGAGCAGGCGCTCGGCCGGATCGTCGTCCCCGGAGAAGGTCTCGTGGCCGTCCCGGACGGCATAGAACACGTGCTTCTTGAGCGAACCCTGGATCAGCTCGGCCAGCTGCCAGCGCGTCCGGCGGTCGAGTTCGGCCGCCGCCGCCCGCAGGACCGGGTCGCGCACGGCCGATGCCGGATCGTACAGGAACGGCGGCGTGAACGACCGGATACGCAGGCCTGCCGCGGCGCACAGCCCGTCGAGATCGGCGATGCTGAAGGCGCGGTCCCGCGGATTGAGCAGCACGTCCGCCAGTTCGGCGTCGTCGGCGTCGACCAGGGCCTGGAAGGCGGGGTTCCGGCGTAGCCAGTTGGTCTGCGGCAGGCCGCGCACGAAGGCGCGCGCCAGGGCGACGGCGTCGGACCGCCCGTCGTCGACCCCCAGGAGCGACAGCGCGGCCTGGGCCTCGTAGACGCCGGTCCGGCCGATCCGGCCATACGCCATCACCCCGATGCCGCCGCCCGGGGCGAGGACGCGCGACAGCACGGCGAGGGCGGTCTGCGGCTCGGGGACGTGGTTGAGGACGCCGCAGAAGTCGATGTAGTCGTATGGCCCGTCGATTTCCTCGGTGAGGGCCTCGAGCGGCGCGACCCGGAACGCGACGTCCTGCAGCCCGAGGGCCGCTGCGCGGGCGCGGGCGATGTCGCAGGAGCGTTCCGACAGATCCACGTAGTCGATCCGTCCGGCCAGCCCCAGCCGCCGGAGCCAGCCGCCAAGGCAGACGACCGCGTCGCCGGTGCCGCCGCCGGCGACCAGCACGCGCAGCGGCCGGCCGGCCGGAAGGACGCCGCCGAAGACATGATGGGCGACCGCCGGCAACGAGCTCGGCCGGACCCAGGCGAGATCGCCGACGTTGGCGTCGGGGTCGCGGTGGGGATAGGGAAACCGCTCGTAGAACGCGGCGATCCGGTCCCCGGGGCCGGCGTCCGTCACCGCGGGCTCCGGTCCCGTGCCGGCCGCCGACCGGGCATGCTCAGCTGTCCATCTTCAGGGCGGCGATGAAGGCGGACTGCGGGATCTCGACCTGGCCGAACTGCCGCATCCGCTTCTTGCCTTCCTTCTGCTTCTCCAGAAGCTTCTTCTTGCGGGTGATGTCGCCGCCGTAGCACTTGGCGGTGACGTCCTTGCGGAGCGCGCCGACGGTCTCGCGGGCGATCACCTTGCCGCCGATCGCCGCCTGGATGGCGATCTTGAACAGCTGCCTGGGGATCAGGTCCTTCAGCTTGCCGCACATCGCCCGGCCGCGCGGGTCGGCCTGGCTGCGGTGCACGATCATCGACAGCGCGTCCACCGGCTCCTGGTTGACCATGATGGTCAGCTTCACCAGGTCGCCCTCGCGGTAGCTGTCGAGCTGGTAGTCGAAGCTGGCATAGCCGCGGCTGATCGACTTCAGGCGGTCGTAGAAGTCGAACACCACCTCGTTCAGCGGCAGCCGGTAGACCACCATGGCGCGGCTGCCGGCATAGGTCAGGTCGAGCTGCTCGCCGCGGCGCTCGGTGCACAGCGTCAGCACCGGGCCGAGATACTCGTCGGGGACGAAGATCGTGGCCTTGATCCACGGCTCCTCGATCGAGGCGATCTTCATGACGTCGGGCATGTCGGCCGGGTTGTGCAGCTCGATCGTCTTCCCGTCGGTCAGGTGGATCTTGTAGACCACGCTCGGTGCCGTGGTGATCAGGTCCAGGTCGAACTCGCGCTCCAGCCGCTCTTGGATGATCTCCAGGTGCAGCAGGCCGAGGAAGCCGCAGCGGAAGCCGAAGCCGAGCGCCGCCGAGGTCTCCATCTCGTAGTGGAAGCTGGCGTCGTTCAGGCGCAGCTTCTCCAGGCTGTCGCGCAGGTGCTCGAACTCGCCGGCATCGGCCGGGAACAGCCCGCAGAACACCACCGAGATGCTCGGCTTGAAGCCGGGCAGCGCGGTCGCCGCCGGCCGGCGCTCGTCGGTGACGGTGTCGCCGACCTGGGTATCGGCGACGGTCTTGATACCGGCGTTCAGGAACCCGACCTCGCCGGGGCCGAGGCTCTCGACCTCCAGGCCCTTCGGGGTCAGCACGCCGACGCGCTCGACCGGGTGTACGGCGCCGGTCTGCATCATCTTGATGCGCTGGCCCTTCTTCAGCACGCCGTCATGCACGCGCATCAGACAGGTGACGCCGAGATACGGGTCGTACCAGCTGTCGACCATCATCGCCTTGGTCGGCGCGTCGCGGTCGCCCTTCGGCGGCGGCAGGCGCTGGACAATGGCCTCCAGCAGCTCGTCCATGCCGAGCCCGGTCTTGGCGGAAATCTCGATGGCGTTGGAGGCGTCGAGGCCGATGACGTCCTCGATCTGCTCCTTGACCCGGGCCGGGTCGGCGGCCGGCAGGTCGATCTTGTTCAGGACCGGGATGATCTCGTGGTTGGCCTCGATCGCCTGGTAGACGTTGGCCAGGGTCTGGGCCTCGACGCCCTGGCTGGCGTCGACCACCAGGATCGAGCCCTCGCAGGCCGCCAGCGACCGGCTGACCTCGTAGGCGAAGTCGACGTGGCCCGGGGTGTCGATCAGGTTCAGCGTGTAGCGCTTGCCGTCCTTGGCGTCGTAGATCAGCCGGACGGTCTGCGCCTTGATGGTGATGCCGCGCTCGCGCTCGATGTCCATCGAGTCGAGCACCTGCTGCTTCATCTCACGCTCGGTGAGGCCGCCGCACATCTGGATCAGCCGGTCCGCGAGGGTCGACTTGCCGTGGTCGATGTGCGCGATGATCGCGAAGTTCCGGATGTGGGTAAGGTCGGTCATGGAGCCGGGTTATGCCTGAAAAATGCGGCGCGGAACATAGTGTCCCGCACCGCACCCGGCAATGCCGGAGATCGGCGGCCTCCGCGGGTCACGCCGGGATGGGGACCGCCTCGTCGGCGAGTGCGAATCCCTCGTCTTTCCAGCCTTCGATTCCGCCGATCATCAGCTTGACCGGACGCCCCAGCCGGGCCAGCCGGATCGCCGCCCGGCAGGCGCCGTTGCAGTGCGGTCCGGCGCAGTAGACCACGAACAGGGTGTCGGCCGGCCAGTCGGCCATCTTGCGCTCGATGATCTTGCGGTGCGGCAGGTTGACGGCGCCCGGCACGTGACCGGCCGCGTACAGCGCCGGCGATCGGACGTCGAGCAGCACGAAGTCGGCCCGGCCGCCGGACATCGCGTCGTGGACGTCCCAGCAGTCGGTCTCGAACGCCATCAAGGCCTCGAAATGGGCGAGGGCGGCGGCCGGCGGGGCGGCCGGGATTTCGGCTACGGCAGAGGGTGTGACTGCGGAAGGCATGGCGGGGCTCCGGGCTCGGTTGCGGTTGCCGGCCAGCATCGCGCCGCCGCCCGGTCCTGGAAATCGGCACTCAAGCCATGTATCGTAAAAATCATGCCAAAGGGTGCTCATCCGGGGCCGGATCCCCGCAGCGTCGCCGTGCTCGCCTATGACGGGCTCTGCACCTTCGAGTTCGGCCAGGTGGTCGAGGTGTTCGGCCTGTCGCGCCCGGAGATGGGCGACGCCTGGTACCGCTTCCGGGTGTGCGCCGAGCGTCCCGGTCCGCTGCGCGCGATCGGCGGCTTCCGGGTCGAGGCCGATGGCGGGCTGGCCGAGCTGGGCGCGGCCGCGACCATCGTGGTGCCGGGCTGGCGCGGGATCGACGCGCCGGTGCCGGACGACCTGCTGGACACCCTGCGGGCCGCCCACGCCCGCGGCAGCCGGCTGGTCTCGATCTGCTCGGGCGCGGCGGTGCTGGCGGCGACCGGCCTGCTGGACGGCCGGCGCTGCACCACCCACTGGCGCCACGCCGAGAAGCTGGCGGCGCGGTTCCCGGCGGTCCGGGTCGACGCCGACGTGCTCTACACCGAGGCCGACCGGGTGTTCACCTCGGCCGGCAGCGCCGCCGGCCTCGACCTCTGCGTGCACCTGGTGCGGCGCGACTTCGGGCCGCGGATCGCCAACGAGGTCGGCCGCCGGCTGGTGCTGCCGCCGCATCGCGAGGGCGGCCAGGCGCAGTTCATCGCGCGGCCGGTGGCGGACCGCGAGAACGGCCGGTTCGCTGCCCTGTTCGACTGGGCGCGCGACCGGCTGGGCGAACGCATCAGCATCGACCGCATGGCGGCCGAGGCGGCGATGAGCCGGCGCAGTTTCGTGCGCCGGTTCGAGGCCGCGACCGGCAGCACGCCGGGCGAGTGGCTGATCGGCGAGCGGATCAGGCGGGCGAGCGACCTGCTGGAGACCACCGGGCTCCGGGTCGAGCGGGTCGCGACCGAGTGCGGCTTCGGCAGCGCCGAGGCCTTGCGCCATCACTTCCGGACCCGGCTGGGGATCAGCCCGACGGCGTATCGCCGACAGTTCGCGCGGGTGGGGGCGCGATAGGGGGGGACCCTGCCCGTCGCTTAGTGGGTTCCGGATGCGTTCCGCCTGCGGCGGCGCGCTCCGGAATGACGAAGAAGGGGAGAAGGCGCGCGCGGCCGGTCCTCACGAAACTTCGTCATTCCGGAGCGACGCGCCACCCCTGGCGCAGCGGATCCGGAACCCACGAAGCGACGGGCGCCGGCGTCTGGCGACTACCCCCGCCCCTTCAGCTCGACGCCGTTGCCTTCCGGGTCGTGCAGGTAGATCGACGGGCCGTCGCCCTCGGCGCCGAAGCGGGTCGCCGGGGCCTCGGTCTCGACGCCGTGGGCCGCGAAGTAGGCGCGGATCGCCTCGGCGTCGAACGGCTCGACCTTGAGGGCGACGTGGTCGACGTTGCGCCCCGGTCCCGGCGGCGGACCGCCGCGGCTGCCGGCGGCGCCGTTCATGTCGACCAGGTCGATCATCGAGCCGCCGGCGTCCAGGTGCCAGAGCCCGAGCGGCTCGTTGTGCTTGGCCACCGGGCAGCCCAGCAGGTCGCGGTAGAACCGCAGCATGGGCTCGATGTCGCGGGCCCGGACCACCACGTGGTCCAGGCCGCCGAGGCGGTAGGGCAGGTCGGGCATCGCCGTTCTCCTTACGGAATCACCTTCATGTCGCGGAACTCGCCGAAGATCCGCTCGAACATGGCGTCCGACCGCACGCAGTCGGGGAAGCCGTGCAGCCGCAGCTTCAGGGTGTCGCTCATGACGTCCCAGTCGGTGCCGAACACGTAGTCGGCGAACGGCCAGGCGGCAATCTGGTCGTAGGGGATGCGCTGCAGCCCGTACTTCTCGACGATCGCCGCCCACAGCCCGGCCTTGTCGGCCATGAACTCGGACAGCCTGATGGTCTGGACGTCGGCCACCTCCATGTCGAAGAACCTGGCGAACTTCGGCCACACGTTCTTCCAGCGGAAGAAGTCGCCGTTGGTGATGTTGAACACCTCGTTGGCGGCCCGGTCGTCGGTCGCGCACCACACCATGGCGTTGGCCAGGTGCTGGTTGTCGCAGACCTGGTACACCGCCTCCCAGGCGCCGGGCTTGCCGGGGAACCGGAGCGGCAGGCCGAGCTCCTTGGAGATCGTCGCGTAGACCGCGATGCAGGTGGTGATGTTCATCGGGTTGCCGAGCGCGAAGCCGCACACCGTGTGCGGGCGCAGCGCCGACCAGCTCCACGCCTTGCCCTTCTGGGCGGCCCGCAGCCACTGCTCCTGGTCCCAGTAGAAGTTCGGCAGCATGTGCGGCGGGTCGTCCTCGCGGGCCGGCGTCTTGAACGGGCCGAGATGCGAGCCGTAGATCTTGTTGCCCTCGATCAGCTGCACGTGGCGCAGCGACTTCGAGGCCTGCTCGATCGGCTCGACCGAGTTGACCAGCATCGCCAGGTTCGGCGGGCCGTGCTCGGCCCACACCGGTCGGGCCTGGAAGGCGCAGTAGAAGATGTGGGTGACGTCGGTCAGGCCGGACAGCTTGGCCTCGGCGTCGGCCCGGTCCAGCAGGTCGACCGAGATGTAGGTCGCCGGGCTGTCGAAATCCGGCGCCCGTCGGCTCAGGCCGACGATCTCCCAGCCGCCGAGATTGCCCAGGTGCTCGATCAGCTTGCGGCCGATGACCCCGAGGGCGCCGACCACCACGGCCTTGTTCTTCGCCATGTCGTCCTCCTCTGTGCGGTGCGCATGGTCCACGCTCGCCGCTTCCGGATCAACGCCCGCCGGGGCACGGCAGGAATTCCCGCGGGGCGCTTACCTTCTTTTCGCCACAGACCGCTCCATATAGTGATCAAGGTCGTGCCAACTGGGCGGGTCGTGAAGCGGTCCGCCTTTTCTTTTGCGGCACCGGTCATCTCCCGATCCGCGACGTCCCGACAGCCCCGCGACGCGGTGTATGCTCGCTCGAAAGACCATCCGAGGGAGCGCCGCCATGACCGCCTTCCGCGTCGGCCTCAGTGCCGACTTCACCCGTGCCGACGGCAAGTCGACCTTCCCGAGCTACGACCTCTCGCCGCTGGGCGCCGAGGGCGTGGAGCTGGTGGAGCTGCCACGGACGGCGCTGATCGCGCCGGAGCATGTCGCCGGCTTCGACGCCATCGTGCTGCTGGGCGAGCGGATGGCGGCGTCGAGCTTTCCGGGCGACGGCCGGCTGGCGCTGATCGCGCGCATGGGCGTCGGCTTCGACACCGTCGACACCGAGGCCTGCACCGCCAACGACGTGGCCCTCACCATCACGCCCCAGGCGGTCCGCCGGCCGATGGCGACGACCCAGGTGTGCTTCATCCTGGCGCTCGCCCACAACCTGGTGGCCAAGGACCGGATCGCCCGCACCGGCGCGCTCGGCTGGCCGGCCCGGCTGGACTTCCACGGCACCGGCCTGGTCGGCCGGACCGTCGGGTCGGTCGGCATCGGCAACATCGGCTCGGAAATGTTCCGGTTGCTGAAGGCGTTCGACGTGCGGATGATCGCTCACGACCCCTATGTCGACCCGGCGCGTTTCGCCGAGCTCGGGGTCGAGCCGGTGCCGCTCGAGGCGGTGTTCGAGCGGAGCGACTTCGTCACCTTCAACTGCCCGCTGAACGACGAGACCCGCGGCATCGGCTCGGCGGCGCTGATCGCCCGCATGAAGCCGACCGCCTATCTGGTCAACACCAGCCGCGGTCCGGTGGTGAACCAGAAGGCGCTGTACCACGCGCTGGTCGAGCAGCGGATCGCCGGCGCCGCCATCGACGTGTTCGACCCCGAGCCGCCGGCCGCCGGCGATCCGATCCTGCAGCTCGACAGCGTGATCACCGCGCCGCATTCGCTCGGGTGGACCGACCAGATGTTCGCCACCATGGGCGAGGTGAACCGTGGCGCCATCGCCGACGTGAAGGCCGGGCGGATACCGGCGAACGTGGTGAACCGGGCGGTGCTGGAGCGGGCCGGGTTCAAGGCCAAGCTGGCGGCCTACGGAACGCGATAGGAGGAGAACCGATGGGCGACGCCACCCACCAGCCCGACGGCCGCCCGCGCGGGCGCGGCCTCGGCCTGCCGTTCCCGGGCGAGACCGGGGCCACCAACAGCATCGTCGACGTGCCCGGCGTCGAGGTCGGCGCCGTCACCCTGATCCGCGGCGACGGCAAGCTGGTGGTCGGCCAGGGTCCGGTGCGTACCGGCGTGACGGCGATCCTGCCGCGCGGCAAGGCCGGCATGGCGGTGCCGGTGTTCGCCGGCATCCACAGCCTGAACGGCAACGGCGAGCTGACCGGCAGCCACTGGATCGTCGAGTCCGGCCGCTGCGAGGGACCGCTGACCATCACCAACACCCATTCGGTCGGCCGGGCCCGCGACGCCAGCGTGCGCTGGCTGGTCCAGCATGCCGGGCTGGGCGCACAGGCGGCCGCCTGGGGCCTGCCGGTCGCGGCCGAGACCTATGACGGGTACCTGAACGACATCAACGGCTTCCACCTCACCGAGGAGGACGTGATCGCGGCCATCGACGGCGCCTCGGCGGGCTTCCCGCCGCTCGGCAACCGCGGCGGCGGCACCGGCATGATCTGCTACCAGTTCAAGGGCGGGAACGGCAGCGCTTCGCGGCGCGCCGAGGCCGGCGGCCGGCGCTGGACGCTCGGGGCGTTCGTGCAGGCCAATTTCGGCCGCCGCGAGCTGTTCGCGCCGCTCGGGGTGCCGGCCGGCCGCCTGCTCGACGTGCCGCTGCCGGGGCCGCTGGCGCCGACGGGAGGTGCGGAAGGCTCGATCATCGTGGTGGTGGGAACGGATGCGCCGCTGCTGCCGCACCAGTGCGCCCGGGTGGCCCGGCGGGTGTCGCTCGGCCTGGCCCGTACCGGCTCGATCGCCGCCAACGGCTCCGGCGACATCTTCCTGGCGTTCTCCACCGGCAATTCGGAGGCGCTCGGCGACGGTGAACTCATGCAGAAGCGCCTCGACTTCCTGCCCGACGCCGCCCTCGATCCGCTGTTCGAGGCGACCGTGCAGGCGACCGAGGAGGCGATCGTCGAGGCCATGCTGGCGGCCGACACCATGACCGGCATCGACGGCCGCACCGTGCACGCCCTGCCGCACGGGCCGCTCGTGGACCTGATGCGGAAGTTCGGGCGGGTGTAGGGGGGACTGCCAGATGCCTCTTGGCTCACACGAACCGTCGCCTTCCCGGTGGCGGCAGTCCTCCGAAGACCGAGCCGGGACGAAGCAGAAAGTCACGGGGCTGTCCCAGTTGACCTCCGGAGCGGGCCGACTGGGACAGCCCCTTCGACAACGTTCAGAAGGGAAAGAGGATGCACCCGATCATCGACATGGAGATCGAAGCCCCGCTGTCCGAGGCCGCGCTGCGCGCCCAGGAGATCGGCAAGGGCCGGCCCGGTACCCCGATGGGAGAGCCGTTGGACCGGCCTGACGGATACGGGTTCGCCAACTACCGCACGGTCTTCGGCGGCGGCTCGACCGGGTCGGCGACGAAGGGCTTCGCACCGGACGAGCGCGACCGGCAGTTCGAGGCGATCGTCGCCGACATGGACGGCGCGAACATCGAGTACGGCTTCCTGTGCAACATGCTGAACAGCGAGATCGGCGACATCCACCGCAAGCATCCCGGCCGCTTCAGGATGTTCGCCCTGATCGACCCGATGGACGGCATGCGCGGGGTGCGGGAGCTCGAGCGGCTGGTGCGCGAGGACGGGGCCAACGGCTTTCGCGTGACCTCGCTCAGCAACTGCCTGCCGGCCAGCGACCGGCGCTACTATCCGCTGTACGCCAAGTGCGTCGAGCTGAACGTGCCGGTCAAGATCTACAGCACCATGAACTACGCCAACGACCGGCCGTACGATCTCGGCCATCCGCGCCACCTCGACCAGGTCGCCGTCGACTTTCCGGAGCTGAAGATCGTGGCCGGGCTGGGCGGCTGGCCGTGGGTCCCGGACATGGTCGGCCTGCTCGCCCGGCATCCGAACCTCTACTGCGACACCTCGGCCCACCGTCCGCGCTACTTCGCCAAGCCGGGCTCCGGCTGGGAGATGTTCATGCAGTTCGGCAACTCCCGCCTGCAGGACAAGATCATGATCGGGATGTCGCGCTACCTGTTCGGCTGCCCGTTCGAGGAGCTGATCGAGGAGTATCGCCAGCTTCCGCTCAAGGAGAAGGTCCTGGAGAAGTGGTTCTACCACAACGCCAAGCGGTTCTTCGAAGGCGACTGAACCCGGCGAGCCACGACCACCTGTCCTCCGCATCCGCATAGCAAGGGGTCCCGATGACCAGGGATGTCTCGTCTCTCATCAGGCCGGCCACGATTGCCGTGATCGGCGCGTCCGCCACCAAAAGGGCCCAGGGCAACGCCGTCATCGACAATCTGCTGAGCCGGGATTGCCGGAGCCGGATCGTCCCGGTCCATCGCAGCGCCGGGACGATCCAGGGCCTGGCGACCGTCGCGGCGATCGACGACCTGCCCGACGGGATCGATCTCGCGATCGCCTCGGTCCCTGCCGCCGCCGCGACCGAAACGGCCCGGGCGCTGGAAGCGAAAGGCGTCAGGTCGGCGATCTTCTTCGCCTCCGGGTTCGCGCAGGCCGACGAGGACGCGTTCCGCGCCCTGGCCGCTGCCAGCACCATGGCCGTCCACGGGCCGAACTGCATGGGCCTGATCAACCTCAACGACGGGCTGTTCCTGTATCCGGCGACGACGTCGAGCAAGATCAGGCCGGGCAGGGTCGCGTTCATCGCGCAGTCCGGCTCGGCGGCGATCACGCTGATGAACTCCGCCGAGTTCGGCATCTCGAAGATCGTCACCGTCGGCAGCGAGTTCCAGCTGACCGCCGCCGACTACATGGACTGGCTGGCGACCGACGACGACACCGCGGCGATCGGCGTGGTGCTGGAGGCGATCAAGGACCCGCAGGCCTTCGCCCGCGCCGCCCGCCGGATCCACGAGAACGGCAAGTCGCTCGCCGTCCTCAAGGTCGGCAATTCCGAGGTCGGATCGGCCGCGACCCTGGCCCACACCGGCTCGATGACCAGCGACGCCGATACCTACCGGCTGTTTTTCGAGGCGAACGGCATCGCTACCGTGGACGATTACGACGAGCTGAACGCAGCCCTCGAGATCCTGTCGCGTGTCGGCCGCCGCCCAAGTGCGGGCAAGGTCGCGATCGTCGGCATCTCGGGCGGGCAGACCGCGCTCGCCTGCGACGTGGCCGCGGCCGCCGGCGTCGAGCTGGCGCGCTTCGGCGACGACGTGGTCCGCCGGATGGGCGAGGTCTCTCCCGGCACCCGGGCCCAGAACCCGATCGACTTCGGATCGGTGGTGGACGAGGCGGCGCGCGACATCGTCGGCTCGATCAGGGCGGTTCTCGACGACGACGGCATCGATGTGCTGGCGGTGCTCCAGGACTGCCAGGCCGGCCTGCACCCGAAGTCGCTGGAATCCTACAGCACGCCGATCGACGCCTATTGCCGGAGCGCTCTCGAGGCGTCGAAACCGATCGTCGCGATCTCGCCGACCTCGGAGCCGATCCACCCAGACATCCGGGCGAAGTTCGAGGGCCACGGCATCCCGATCGTCAGCGGCCTGCGCGAGGGCATCGTCGGGATCAGGACGATCTCGCAACCCTGCCCGCCGGCGCCCGCCGAGATGGCAGAGACGCCCGAGGCGACGGCCCGAAGAACCCGCGCCCTGGGCCTGGTTCGAGACGAACTGGAGAGCGGCCAATCCCAGCTGTCTCCGAACGTTTGCCTGGAGATCCTGACCGCCTACGGCGTTCCGACGGCCCGTTCCCTGGTGGTCGGGAGCGCGTCCGAGGCGGCGGAGCGGGTCGCCGAGATCGGGTTTCCGCTGGCCGTCAAGATCGCGTCCAGGGACATCGCCCATCGCTCCGAGCTCGGCGGCGTCGTGCTCGGCGTGACCGATAGGGACGGGCTCTCGGCGGCGATCGCCCGGATCGCCGACAGTGTCGCCTCGGCCGCGCCCGATGCGGCGATCGACGGTTACGAACTGCAGCGCGAGGTCCGCGGCGACCTCGAGGCGGTGGTCGGTTTCGTTGCCTCGCCGCCGTTCGGCGTCAAGGTCATGGTCGGAACCGGCGGGACGCTGGTCGAGCTGACCGGCGATCTGGCCATGGGACTGGCGCCGCTGACGGTGGCGGAGGTGCAGGCGCTCATCGCCTCGACCAGGCTCGGCAAGCGCATGGACGGCTACCGCAACCTCATCGCCCGGACCGACACGCGACCCCTCGCCGAGCTGGTCTCGGCGCTGTCGCTGATCGCCCGCGACCTCGGCGACCGGATCACGTCCTGCGACCTGAACCCGGTCATGATCCGCGCCGGCTCCGGCGACGTCGCGGTCGTCGACGTGCTGATGACGGTGAGGTGACGCTGGTGGCGACCTTGCGGCTGATCCCGAAGCCGCCCCCCTGGATCGCGTCGCCCGGCCGTGCTGACATGGCGGGACCGGAGGAAACGAACGGCCCAACGACAACACCTGCGGAGGTTCCCGCCATGGCCTACCGGACCATCGAGGTCACGCCGATCGGCGGCACCCTGGGCGCCGAGATCGCCGGCGTCGACCTCGCCCGGCCGCTCGGCAACGAGCAGCTCGCCGAGATTCACCAGGCGTTCCTGGAGAACCAGGTGCTGGTGTTCCACGGCCAGGACCTGACCATCGAGCAGAACAAGGCGTTCGCCCGGCGCTTCGGCCCGCTGGTCCCCTATCCGTTCGTGAAGGGCCTGGAAGACCATCCGGAGGTGTTCGAGATCCGCAAGGAGCCGGACGAGGAGAAGAACTTCGGCGGCGCCTGGCACACCGACATGTCGTTCGAGGAGCGGCCGCCGGTCGGCACCATGCTGTATGCCCGCGAGACCCCGTCGCGCGGCGGCGACACCCTGATCGCCAACCTGTACCGGGCCTACGAGACGCTCAGCGACCCCATGAAGCGCGTGGTCGACGGGCTGACCGGGGTGTACAGCGGCGACCTCAAGGGCAGGCGCGGCGGCCGCAAGGCGCTGATGGACTCGACCCGCTTCCAGTCCGCCAACGTCGAGCGGGCCGGCGAGATGGAGGCCGAGCACCCCCTGGTGCGCACCCATCCGGAGACCGGGCGCAAGGCGCTGTACGTCAGCGGCAGCCACCTCTACCGGATCGCCGGCATGACCGATGCCGAGAGCGCCGCCCTGGTCGGATTCCTGAAGGACCACGCCGCCACCCCCGACTTCACCTGCCGGGTCAGCTACCGGCCCGGCACCCTGGTGGTCTGGGACAACCGCTGTACCCAGCACCGGGCGCTCAACGACTATCCCGGCGAGCGCCGGGTGATGCACCGCCTGACCATCGGCGGCGGCGACCGCCCGCACTGAGCTCGACATTGGCCAATCGCGCGGAGCGAGTCTTGCGCCGGCAGCACCCTTTTCCTGACGTCATTCCGGAGCGGGCCGCCTTCGGGCGGCGCGCATCCGGAACCCACCCGCCGCCGCCATCGCGGCAACCGCTGGCGCCCGTCGCCCCGTGGGTTCCTGATCACCCGCGCCGGCGCGCGGGCGTCCGGAATGAGGTCGAGGGAGGGAAGCGGCTCGCCAAAGGGGCGGTGACCGGGACAGCAACCACAGTCGAGGAACACCGAGAATGAGCGAACGCATCGCGATCGTCGGGGCCGGCGCCGTCGGCGCCTATGTCGGCGGCTACTTCGCGCGGGCCGGCGAGGACGTGACCCTGATCGACCCGTGGCCGGAGCACGTCGAGGCGATGAGGCGCGACGGCCTCAGCCTGTCGGGGATGACCGAGGGCGAATGCTTCACCACCCCGGTCAAGGCGATGCACCTCACCGACGTGCAGAGCCTGGCCAGGACCGGGCCGATCGACATCGCGTTCGTGTGCACCAAGTCGTACGACACCGACTGGGCGACCGCGATGATCCGCGGCTACCTGGCGCCGGACGGCTATGTGGTCTCGCTGCAGAACTGCATCAACGAGGAGACCATCGCCCGGATCGTCGGCTGGGGAAGAGTGGTCGGTTGCATCGCCGCCAAGATCGCCGTCGAGCTGACCGGGCCGGCGCAGGTCCGGCGCAGCGTCCCGCTCGGGGGCAACCGGCACACGGTGTTCCGGGTCGGCGAGGTGCACGGCCGGATCACGCCGCGGATCGAGCGGATCGCGCGCATGCTGGCCGACATCGACAGTGCGAAGACCACGTCGAACCTGTGGGGCGAGCGCTGGTCGAAGCTGTGCGCCAACGCCCAGGCCAACGGCGTGTCGGCGGCCACCGGGCTCGGCAACAACGGCATGGCGCGCGAGCCGGTGACCCGCTGGCTGTCGATCCGGCTGGCCGGCGAGGCGGCCCGGATCGGCCGGGCGCTCGGCTACGAGCTGGAGACCATCAACAAGTTCAGCGCCGACGACTGGATCGCCGCCACCGACGGCGACGCGGCGGTGCGCGAGCGGATCGAGGCCGAGATGATCGCCGCCTGCGAGGGCCGCAGCGAGACCGGGCGGCCGTCGATGGGCCAGGACATCGCCAAGGGCCGGCGCACCGAGATCGAGATGCTGAACGGCTACATCGTCGAGCGCGGCAAGGAGATCGGCCTCGCCGCGCCGGCCAACGCCGGGCTGACCGCCGCGGTCCAGGCGGTCGAGCGCGGCGAGGCCCCGGCCGGCCTGGAGCGCGTCGCCGGGATCTGAGGGCGGTGGGCAGGGGCATCGGGCGCCGGCATTTCTCCCCTCATCGTCATTCCGGAGCGACGCGCCGCCGCGGCGCGGCGCTCCGGAATGACGGCATGGGGGAGAGGTCTCACGGCTCCGGGCCTGCCGGGGACCGGCTCCCTGCTCGTCAGACGCTCAGCGCCACGCCGTCCCGCCCAGGGTCGGCGGCGCCGTCCAGGCGGTCGGGCAGGATGCGGATGCCGTGCACCCAGCCGATGGTGTAGCCGAACGGGTTGCGGATCACCTCGTAGCCCTGGGCCTCGAGCTCGCGGGTCACCGACCGCGGGATCCGGTTCGAGACGTCGATGGCGTTGCTGGTCGACGAGAACCGCGGGGCCGCCACCGCCTCGGGCATGGTCATGCCGAAGTCGAGCACGTTCAGGATCGCCTGCAGCACGCCCATGACGATCTGGGTGCCGCCGGGCGCACCCAGCACCAGCAGCGGCCGGTCGTCCTCGAACACCATGGTCGGGCACATGGCGCTGAACCGCGACTTGCCGGGCGCCAGGCTGCCGGCCCGGCCGGGGCGCGGGTCGAACACGCCCATGCAGCCGTTGTACATGAAGCCCAGCCCCTCGGTGATCACCCCGGACGGCATGCCGAGCGAGTGGGTCATGGCCACGCAGTTGCCGTCGGCGTCGACCACCGACAGGTGGGTGGTGTCCTTCGGCACCAGATCGGTCGCCTGCAGCCGCGCCACCGAGGCCTTCTCGCCGCGCCGGATCTCGGCGGCCAGGCCGGCGGCGTAGTCCTTGCCGGTCAGCCGGTCGAGCGGCACGTCGACGAACGCCGGGTCGCCGACGAATCGGTCCTTGTCGACGGTGGCGCGCTTCATCGCCTCGCACACCACGCGCAGGTATTCCGGCGTGTTGTGGCCGATGCCGGCGAGGTCGAAGCCCTCGAGGATGTTCAGCATCTCCAGCAGCATCACCCCGCCGCCCGGCGGCTGGTTGGTGGCGATGCGCCGTCCGCGGTAGCTGCCGACCAGCGGCGCGGTGCGGACCGGCCGGTAGGACTCCAGGTCGGCCCGGCCGATCAGTCCGCCGTTGGCCTGCATGTCGGCGACGATCCGGTCGGCGATCTCGCCGCGGTAGAAGGCGTCGGCGCCGCCCGCGGCGATCGCCCGCAGGGTGGCGGCGTAGTCCGGGTTGCGCAGCGGCGTGCCGATGGTCTTGGGCGAGCCGTCGGGGCGGCAGTACAGCGCCCGGCCGGACGCCGAGTAGGCCAGCCGCTCGGTCGACGACACCCGGCCCATCGTGCCCTCGTCGATCCAGAACGCGTACATCGCCGGGCGCACGAAGTAGCCGTCCTCGGCCCAGGCGATCGCCGGGACGCAGACCTCCGGCCACGGCAGCCGGCCGTGCGCCTTGTGGGCCGCCTCGTAGGCCCTGAGGGCCGCCGGCACGCAGATCGACTGGTAGCCGAGGTCGTTGACCCGGCCCTTCAGCACGAAGCCGAAGCCGTCGCGGGTCTCGCCCTCGACCAGGTCGGCCCACATGTCGGGGCGGGTGGCCAAGGGCGCGGGGGCGTGGAAGTCGATGTACTCGTGGGTGCCGTCGGCCGGCTTGTAGACCGCCAGGCTGCCGAAGCCGGCGATTCCGCACATCAGCGGGTCGACCACGGTCTGGGCCAGCGCGGTGGCGATCGCCGCGTCGACCGCGTTGCCGCCGGCCCGCAGGATCTCGACCCCGGCCTCCGCCGCCTCGGGCTGCGGGCAGGCCACCATTCCCGTGTTCGTCATGGCCGTCCTCTTCTCGTGCCTTGAAGCGTCTTGCGATGCCGGTCGCTTCGTGGGTCCCGGATCGTCGCTCCGCGACGTCCGGGATGAGGATACCGGGGGAGGGCCGACAAGCCCTCATCCCGGACGCAGCGGCGAAGCCGCGGAGATCCGGGACCCACCCGCCGCCGCAGTGGCCGTCCCGGTCGCTGCGTCTCAGCTCAGCGCCAGGTAGGGCGTCACCGCCAGCCCGGCGAACACGGTCGCAAGCGGTACGTCGCCTTCGCCGTACCAGTCGGCCTCGTGCAGGATGTTGATGGTGCCGAGCATGGTGTCGTTCCACACCACCGGCACGTTCAGCACCGAATCGCAGCCGAGCGACGCGATCAGCTCGTGGTCGAAGAACACCGATTTGATGTCGGCGGCGTCGTAGCCGATGTACGGCCTGCGCCCGTGGATCACGTGCCCGGCCCAGAAGGTCGGGTTCAGGGCCTTGCGGCCGCCGACCGGGTAGCTGTCCGGCTGGTTGGTGTAGACCCGCTCGGACTCGCCGCTGTCGGCGTGAAACCGCAGCACGGTGAACAGCTTGTGGCCGATCGCCGCGTCCATCGCCTTGTCCAGGGCGGCGAAGGCGGAAGCCGGCTGGTCGGCGGCGGCCAGCGCCCGGGCGACGGCCTCCAGATGCGGCAACGGGTCGACGGTTCCGACGTGGCTCATGTCGCCTTCTTCTCTTCGCTCAGGGCCGATGGGGGCAGGGCCGATTGGGGGAGGTCGATGCGCGGCAGCCGTTCGGGCAGCAGGCCGCCCGGCCGCAGTCGCATGATCACGATGAGGGCGCCGCCGATCAGCATCTCGCGCAGGGCGGCGACCTGCACGGCCTGCAGGCCGGGCACCACCTCGGTCAGGAACCGGGTGGATTCCATGAAGAACACCACCAGCACGCTGCCGAGCACGGCGCCGTAGTTGTTGCCGGTGCCGCCGGCGGTCAGCGCCAGCACGATGTAGATGGTGATCAGCGGCACGAAGCCGTCGGGCGCGATGTAGGAGGTGTAGTGGCCGTACAGCGCGCCGGACAGCCCGATGACCGCGCAGCCGAGGGCAAACGCCTCGATCTTGAAGCGGATCACCGTCTTGCCGGCGACGGCGGCGACCTGGTCGTCGTCGCGGATCGCCCGCAGCACCCGGCCGTAGGGGGCGTGGCGCACCCGCTGCAGCAGGAACACCACGACCGCGACCACCACGGCGACCAGCGCCAGGAAGATCAGGTTGAAGGCCTCCGGCGTCACCTCGCCCCGGAACGGCCCGGGAATGCCGGAGATGCCGTCGGTGCCGTTGGTCAGCCAGATCTCGTTCGACGCGGTGATCCGGATCACCTCGGAGAACCCGAGGGTGACGATCGCCAGGTAGTCGCCGCGCAGCTTGGCGGTGACCATCGCCACCACCATGCCGGCGACAGCGGCCCCGGCCGCCCCGGCGAGCACGCCGAACCAGATCGGCAGGCCGATGAACTTGGTCAGCATCGCCGAGATGTAGGCGCCGAAGGCGAAGAAGCCGACCAGGCCGAGGTTGATCATCCCGGCCATGCCCCAGACCACGTTGAGGCCGAGCGCCATCAGCCCGTACAGGCCGGCGAACACGAGCATGGCGACGACGTAGTTCTCCATGATCGTCTCCTAGAACGCCCGCTCGCCGAGGATGCCGCGCGGCCTGAGCGTCAGCACCAGCAGGATGGCGACGAAGCCGACGGCCGACCGGTAGGCCGGGTCGAGCACCAGCAGCGACAGCTCCTCGGCGACGCCGATGGTGAGCGCCCCGACTACCGCACCGGGGATGCTGCCGAGGCCGCCGACCACGGCGGCGGCGAATACCGTCAGGATCGCCCGGAACCCGGTCAGCGGGTCGATCGAGGTGTCGAGGCCGAGCAGCATGCCGCCGAGCCCGGCCAGCCCCATGCCGACGAAGCTGACCAGCCGCCCGATGGCGACGGAGTCGATGCCCTTGATCGAGGCCAGCATCGGGTTGTCGGCGACAGCCCGCATCGCCTTGCCCATGCGCGAGAACGCCAGGAAGCCGAACAGGCAGGCCATGGCGACGATTGCGATCCCGCCGTTCTCGAGTTGCTGCGGGCTGACCCTGAGGCCGGCGAACCGCCAGTCGCGCAGGACCGGCAGGTCGTAGCCCCGGAGGTCGTTGCCGAACGAGAACCGGACGATGTTCTCCAGCACGATGGTCAGCGCCACGGCGGCGATGGCGGCGGCCAGCGGGCCGGCCGGCCGCATCGGCCGCAGCACGAACTCGTCGCAGATCAGCCCGGAGAACCCGGCGACCAGGAAGGCGAAGGCCACCGCGACCGGGGCCGGCAGCCCGAAGGTGACGTTCGCCACATAGCCGGCGAACGCCCCGATGGTCACCTGCGAGGCGACGCTGAAGTTGGGAAAGCGCAGCACCGCGTAGATGGCGGTGAAGCCGATGGCCGGGACCGCGAGAATGGTCCCGGCCATCAGCCCGTTCAGCACGAGCTGGGCGACCTCGGTCAGCATGGGCAGGTCCGACGGTTCGGGGACCGGGAGACTGTCCCCAACCGGCCCTTCGCGGCCCTCCGCTGACGCGGAGGGCACCTCAGGGCGATAGGTTCAAGGGGGCGGCCCGGACACTCTCCTGTCGTCCTGAGGTGCGCGTCGCGCAGCGACGGGCCGCGAAGGACCTGCACGAGGTCGCTCTCTCGATCCATGTTCACGCGATCAACCGACCTTCAGGGTCTTGAACGCCCCCTTCTGCACCTGCTCGTAGCGGAAGTTGGTGGTCAGGATGTCGCCGATGTCGTCGAAGTCGCAGGCGCCGCTGGCACCCTCGAAGTTGATCTCCTTGCCGGCGGCCAGCGCCTTCAGGCCGTCGACCACGTCGTCGACCTTCTCGCCCGGACCCTGGGAGATCTTGCGGATCGCGTCCTTGATGGCGGTGCCGCTGGAATCGCCGGCCTTGGCGATCGCCAGGCACACCAGGCTCGCCTGGTCGTTGCACTGGCAGGAATACGGGTCCAGGTCGTCCTTGCCGAGGAAAGCCGCCAGCCGCTTGTAGGCGGCGGAGTTCACCGACGGGGACGGCGCCACCGTGTAGGTGCCCTCGGTGACCTCCGGCGGCAGCGAGGCGAGCAGCTTCTGGTTCACCGCGTAGGCCTGGGCGATCTTGCCGCCCTCGTATCCGGCCTTGTACAGCTCGCGCAGCACGACGGTGCAGTCCGGCGTGTAGCCGTTCAGGTAGATCATGTCCGGATTGGCCTTCAATGCCTGGTCGATCTCCGAGCGGAACGAGGTCTTGTCCTTGTCGTAGATCACGCCGCCGATCATCTCGGAGCCGCCGGCCTTCAGCACCGCGGTCAGGCGCTCCTGCGACGGCAGCGCGAACGGGGTCTGGGCCGCCAGCACGAACACCTTCTTCGAGCCGAGCTCGAGGAGGAACTCGCCCAGGCGCTGGATCTGCAGGTGGGTGTTCGGCTGGGTGCGGACCAGATAGCCCTGGTGCGGCAGCTTGGTGATGGTGTCGGAGCCGGAGACCGTGGTGATGAACACCTTGCTCTCCCAGCACAGCGGCGCCACCGCGGTGGTCACCGACGACGCCCAGGTGCCCATGATCGCCGACACCTTGTCGACGTCGATCAGCTTGCGGGCGGCGCGCACCGCGGCGTCGGGGTTGGTCTGGGTGTCCTCGCCGGCCAGCTCGACCTTGCGGCCGTTGATGCCGCCGGCCGCATTGACGCGGTCGATCACGCCCTCGATGGCCTTGCGCATGGTCGGCCCGTAGGAGCCGCCGGCGCCGGTCAGCGGGTTCAGGGCGCCGAGGCGGATCGGCTCGGACTGGGCGCGGACGATGGACGGGGCCGCCAGCGCGGTCACCGCGGCCGCGGTTCCCACGAGTACCTGACGCCGAGACGGATGCACGATGATCGTCATGACCTCTACCCCCACTGTTATGCGGCTTCACCCCCGAGAAACACCCGGCGGACGCTCGGATCGGCCGCTAGTTCGTCAGCGCGCCCGGACATGCTGTTGCGCCCGTCGACCAGGATGTAGCCGCGGGTCGCGATGGAAAGGGCCTGCAGGGCGTTCTGCTCGACCATGGCGATCGCCACGCCCTCGGCGTTGATCGCCACGATGGTCTCGAACAGCTGCTCGGCGGCGATCGGCGACAGGCCGGCCGACGGCTCGTCCAGCAGCAGCACCATCGGCTCGACCATCAGCGCCATCGCCATGGCCAGGATCTGCCGCTGGCCGCCGGACAGGGTGCGCGCCATCTGGCGCCGCTTCTCGGCCAGGATCGGGAACCGCTCGAGGATCCGGTCGATCCGCTCGGCGGTGTGGGCGGGATCGACGTAGCCGCCCATCTCCAGGTTCTCGCGCACCGTCAAGGTGCCGAATACGTTGTGCTCCTGCGGCACGAAGGCGAGGCCGAGGCGGGCGATCTCGCGCGGCGGCCGGCCGTGGATCGGGGTGCCGTCGAGCACGATGGTCCCCTTGCTCGGCTTCAGGATGCCGGCGATCGCCTTCAGCAGCGTCGACTTGCCGGCCCCGTTCGGGCCGATGATGCTGACGATCTCGCCCGGCTCGACGTCGAGGTCGACGCCCTTTAGGATCTCGTCGGCGGCGGTGTAGCCCGCCACCACGCCGGACGCCGTCAGGAGGCCCATCGGCGTTTCCCCATGTAGGCGTCCTGGACGCGCTCGTCGGCGGCGATCTCGGCGAAGCCGCCCTGGGCCAGGTGCCGGCCCTCGGCCATGACGATCACCGGGTCGCAGAGCCGGGCGATCATGTCCATGTGGTGCTCGATCACCAGGAAGGTGATGCCCTCGTCGCACAGCGAGCGCAGGTGGTCGGCGATCTGGTTGGCGAGCGTCGGGTTGACGCCGGCGATCGGCTCGTCGAGCAGGATCAGCTTCGGATCGGTCATCAGCGCCCGGCCGATCTCCAGCAGCTTCTTCTGGCCGCCGGACAGGTCGGAGGCGGCGTTGTTCAGGACGTGCCCGAGGTTGAGCCGGCGGCCGATGGCGACCGCGCGCTCGCGCACCTCGTCCTCGCGCGCCGCCTGGTCGCGGGTCCAGGCCAGCGCCTTCCACAGGGTCTCGCCCGGCTGCCGGGCGTCGTACAGCATCAGGTTCTCCAGCACCGACAGCCGCGGGAAGCCGCGGGCGATCTGGAAGGTCCGGACCAGGCCGGCCTGGGTGATCCGCTCCGGCCGCCAGCCGGCGATGTCGCGGCCGTCGAAGGTGACGGTGCCGGTATCCGGCGGGACGAGGCCGGTGACGCAGTTGAACAGGGTGGTCTTGCCGGCGCCGTTCGGGCCGATCAGCCCGGTGATGGTGCCGGGCTCGACGACGAGGTCGACGCCGGCCAGAGCCTGCACCCCGTAGAAGTTCCGATGGAGATTGCGGACGTCGAGAAGACCCATGACCGGCAAACTCTAGCCTGTATTTTCCGGCCAGGAATAGCCGTCATCGAATTCGATCGTATTTACGTGTCACCCCTTACCAGCCGAGTGCGTAGGTCGGCCGGCGATGATCCGAGGCGGCCCACAACGTGCCGCCGGGGCCCGGTGCGATGGCGCAGACCGAGCCGGCGAGGTAGGTGCTCTGCGGCCACCGGCCGACGGTGTGGCCGAGCGCTTCCAGCCCGGAGACGGTCTCCTCGGCGATCCGGCCCTCGGCCTTCACCAGACCCGGATAGGCGGTGTGCGGCTCGAAGGTGTCCGGCTGGCTGTAGGTCGCGACCCGCGGGGCCTCGACCGCCACCTGCGGCGGCATTCCGAACACCAGCAGGTTCAGCAGAAACTGAGTCATCGCCTGGATCTGGACGTCGCCGCCGGGGGTGCCGAACGGCATGGCGCGGCCGTCGGGGGCGATCCACATCGCCGGGTTCGGGGTCAGCCGCGGCCGCTTGCCGGGGGCGACCCCGCTCGGATGCCGCGGGTCGCCCCAGGTCGCCGAGCCGCGCGACGACGGCACCAGCCCGGTCCCGGGAATCGCCGGGCTCTGGTACGACACGTCGCTCGGGGTCGCCGAGAACGCGTTGCCCCAGCGGTCGACGGTGCAGACGTAGGAGGTGTCCGGCGGCGGCGGCGGGTCGCCGGCGCCGACCGCGAAGGTGCGGCGGGCGGGCTCCCCGACCCCGGCCGGCGGCAGGTCGGGCCAGGCCCGGTCGCGGTGCAGCTGGCCGCGGCGCTCGGCGGCGTACTCGGCGCTCAGCAGGCGCTCCAGCGGTACGTCGATGAAGTCCGGGTCGCCGAAGGTCTGCTCGCGGTCGGCGAACGCCAGCTTGATGCTCTCCAGCAGCAGGTGGAGATACTCCGGCCCGTTGTGCGGCAGGGCGGCGAGGTCGTAGCCCTTCAGCAGGTTGATCACCATCGCCAGCACCGGCCCCTGGCACCACGGCCCGCAGCACAGCAGCTCGCCGTCGGCGAAGCCGGTCGACACCGGCGGCGTCAGCGACACCCGGTAGTCGGTCAGGTCGCGCTCGCGCAGCAGCCCGCCGTTCGCCTCGTGGTAGGCTACGATCCGGCGACCCAGGTCGCCGCGGTAGAACGCGTCGCGGGCCGCCTGCAGCCCGGCCTCGCGGCCGCGGCCGGCCTGTGCCGCCTCCTGGTCGGCCATGAACTGCAGCGAGCGGCCCAGATCCTCCTGCCGGAACAGGTCGCCGGCCCGCGGCACCTCGCCGCCGGGCAGGTAGATCCGGGCGTTCTCCTCCCACTCCCGGTACTCGTCGGCGTGGTCGGCGATCACCGAGGCGGTCAGCCGGTGCAGCGGGAAGCCATCGCGGGCCAGCCGGATCGCGCTGTGCGCGACCTCGCCGAACGACATCGTGCCGTAGCGCCGCAGGGCCTCGATCCAGGCCGCCGGTGCGGCCGGCACAACCGTGCGCTGAAGACCGCGAGGAATGCGGCCGCCGTGCTCCTTGAAGAATTTCTCCGGGTCGAGGGCGCTCGGCCAGCCGCCGAGCCCGTCGATCGTCACGGTCTCACCGCTTGCCATCCGGATCATGATCGGCGCCACGCCGGCCACGTTCACCAAGTCACTCTGCACGACGCCGAGGGCGATCCCGCCGGCGACCCCGGCGTCGACCGCGTTGCCGCCGGCCTCCAGGACAGTAAAGGCCGCGTGCGCCGCCAGATAATGTCCGGCAACTACCATGTGGCGAGTGCCGGCCACCTCGGTCTTCCAAGGATCGGTCATGTGCAGGGTGCTCCAGGAGCAAGGCGGGGACAGAACGATAGCGCTGTCGGGAGGCGGCTAGAAAGAGGGCAATCTGTGGAGGCACTTGGCGAAAACGCGGTCACGTTGACGGCGACGAATTTCTGACCTTTGCTTCCGGCATCGCTGCTGCGGTCGAGGAGGGAGACGGTGGGTCAGACGTTGTTCCGGAATTTCCGGATGCTCGATCCCGAACGGGACGAGATCGTCGATGGGTTCGAATTGCTCGTCGAAGGCGAGCGGATCCGCGAGGTGTCGGACCGCCCGATCAGGGCCGACGGCGCCGATGCGGTCGACTGCGGCGGCCGCACCCTGATGCCCGGCCTGATCGACAGCCACGTGCATGTGATGCTGAGCGAGGTGTTCATCCGCCAGCTCGAGAACGTGCCGCTGACCCTGGCGACGGCGCGCTCGATCGCGCTCATGGGGGCCACGCTCGACCGCGGGTTCACCACGGTGCGCGACACCGGCGGTGCCGACTGGGGATTGAAGGCGGCGGTCGACCAGGGCCTGGTGCCCGGGCCGCGCCTGTTCATCGCCGGACGGGCCCTCGGGCCGACCGGCGGGCACAGCGACGGCCGGCGGCGCACCGACAGCGGCCCGACCTGCTACTGCTGCAACGCGATGGCGTTCACCATGCGGGTCGCCGACGGGATTCCCGAGGTCCGCAAGGCCGTGCGCGAGGAGATGCGGCAGGGCTGCGACCACGTGAAGATCATGATGTCGGGCGGCGTCGCCTCGCCGTTCGACCCGCTGGACAGCATGCAGTACTCGCCGGGCGAGGTGGAGGCCGCGGTCGAGGAGGCCGAGGCGTTCGGCCGCTACGTCTGCGCCCATGCCTACACCCCGGAGGCGATAACCCGGGCGGCGAAGTCCGGCGTGCGGACCATCGAGCACGGCAACCTGATCGACGACGCCTCGGCCAGGCTGATGGCCGAGAACGGCATGTTCCTGATCGCCAACCTGATCGCCTACTACGCGATGCGCGAGCGGGCCTCCGACTTCGGCATGCCGCCGGAGATGCTCGAGAAGAACGAGATGGTGATCGACGGCGGCCTGCGGTCGCTGGAGATCTGCAAGCGGGCCGGCGTGCCGGTGGCCTACGGCACCGACCTGCTGGGCCAGCTCCAGGTCGACCAGGGCCGCGAGTTCGAGATCCGCTCGCAGGTGCTGTCGCCGATGGAGATCATCCGCTCGGCGACCCTGACCGGCGCCCAGGTCGTGCGCCGCGAGGGCAAGCTGGGCTGCCTGCGGCCGGACGCCTATGCCGACCTGCTGGTGATCGACGGCGACCCGCTGAAGGACCTCAGCCTGTTCCAGAAGCACGAGACCCACATGTCCGCGATCATGAAGGGCGGGCGGTTCCACAAGAACACCCTCGGTTAGCGCGAGCACGTATTTCCCGCGCACGCCTTCCTGCCTTAGCCTTCCCGCCTTCGCCTACGGGCCGCCCCGTCCTTCCTCTGGCCCATCGATCGAAACGCGATACCGAGGACGACCTCCGATGGCCCCGACCGGTAGCCTGCTGTTGTTTCGGAACCTGCGCCTGCTCGACCCCCGCTTCGACGAGGCGCGCGGCGGCTACGAGGTGCTGGTCGAGGGCGACCGCATCCGCGAGGTCTCGGACGGGCCGATCAAGGCGGACGGGGCGACGGCGGTCGACTGCGGCGGCCGGGTGCTGATGCCGGGCCTGATCGACAGCCACGTGCACTGCATGCACAGCGAGGTGTACATGCGGCGCATGGAGGACGTGCCGCTGACCCTGGCGACGGCGCGCTGCGCGGTCCGGCTGCGCGACATGCTGGACCGCGGCTTCACCACGGTGCGCGACACCGGCGGGACCGACTGGGGGGTCAAGGCGGCGGTCGAGCAGGGCCTTCTGGTCGGCCCGCGGCTGTTCATCGCCGGCCGCTCGATCGGCCCGACCGGCGGCCATTCCGACGGCCGCGGCCGTACCAACACCGGCTATCCCTGCTACTGCTGCAACGCCTTCGCCAACCTGCGCGAGATGGTCGACGGCGAGGACGATTTGCGCCGGGTCGTGCGCGAGCAGATGCGGCAGGGCTCGGACCACGTGAAGATCATGGTGTCCGGCGGCGTCGCCTCGCCGTTCGACCCGCTCGACTCGCTGCAGTTCTCGATCGGCGAGATCCGGACCGCGGTCGAGGAGGCCGAGGCGTTCGGCCGCTACGTCTGCGCCCATGCCTACAGCGCCGAGGCGATCGACCGGGCGGTGTCCAACGGTGTGCGCACCATCGAGCACGGCAACCTGATCGACGACAGCAGGGCCGAGCTGATGGCCCGCGAGGGCGCCTACCTGGTGGCCAACCTGGTCGCCTACGTGGCGATGAAGGAGCGGGCGGCCGACTACGGCATGCCGGCGGAGATGCTCGAGAAGAACGCCATGGTGCTGGAAGGCGGCTACCGCAGCCTGGAGATCTGCAAGCGCGCCGGCGTGAAGGTCGCCTATGGCTCCGACCTGCTCGGCGCCCTGGTGGAGGACCAGAGCCGCGAGTTCTCGATCCGCACCGAGGTGGTGTCGGCGATCGAGGTGATCCGCTCGGCGACCCTGATCGGTGCCGAGGTGGTGCGGCGCCCGGGCAAGCTCGGCGTGGTCGAGCCGGGCGCCTGGGCCGACCTGATCGTGGTCGACGACGACCCGCTGAATGACATCACGCTGCTGGAAGGCCAGGGCCGGCACCTGGCGGCCATCGTGAAGGGCGGCGCCTTCCACAAGAACCGGCTGAACTGAGCGGGAGCGGTCGAGGCATGGCAGGACGGGGCATGGCGGGACGGGGCATGGCGGGACGGGGCATGGCGGGACGGGAATGATGGGCGCTATCGACAGGCGGACGATCGGACGGTGGGTGCTGACCGGCACCGCCGGCCTGACCCTGTTCTACATCCTGATGCCGTTGCTCTCGGTGACCTGGCTGTCGTTCTACCAGCAGGAGATCCCGTCGTTCCCGCCGCAGGGCTATTCGCTGCGCTGGTACGCCTCGATCATCGGCAACGAGCGGTTCGTCAGCGGCCTGCTGCTCAGCATCGAGCTCGGGGTGAGTGCTACCGCCATCGGCCTGGCGGTCGGGGTGCCGGCGGCGCTGTGCCTGTCGCGGTTCCGGTTCCCGGGGCGCGAGGCGCTGAACAACCTGCTGCTGCTGCCGCTGATGGTGCCGGGCGTGGTGCTGGGCACGGCGCTGTACGTATTCCACGTCGAGGCCGAGATCGCGACCGAGGGGCGGTTCCAGATCCTCGGCTCGACCCTCGGCCTGCTGTCGGGCCACGTGCTGGTGGTGATCCCCTGGGTGGTCCGGCTGGTGCTGGCCAGTCTCGCCGGCTTCGACCGGACCCTGGAGGAGGCGGCGCACAACCTCGGCGCCAACCGCTGGACGACGTTCCGTCGGGTGACCCTGCCGGGCATCCTTCCCGGCGTGGTGGCCGGCGCGATGTTCGGGTTCGTGGCGTCGTTCGGCAACCTGGAGATGAGCCTGTTCCTGGTCGGGCCGGGCCGCACGACGCTGCCGATTGCCATCCTGCAGTACCTGGAATGGAAGATCGATCCGTCGATCGCGGCGGTGTCGGTGGTGCAGATCGTGCTGATCGGCGCCGCCATGCTGATTACCGACCGTTTCGTGAAGATCAGTCGCGTGGTGTGAGGAAGCTATGGCCCGCCTTGAATTGAACCAGCTGTCCAAGCGCTACGGCGACTTCTTCGCCGCCCGCGACGTGACCCTGGATGTCGCCGACGGCGAGTTCCTGGTGCTGCTCGGCCCGTCCGGCTGCGGCAAGACCACGACGCTGCGGATGATCGCCGGGTTCATCGAGCCGACCTCCGGCACCGTCCGGCTCGGCGACAACGACGTGACCCGGCTGCCGGCGTGGAAGCGCAACACCGGGCTGGTGTTCCAGAACTACGCGCTGTTCCCGCACCTGACCGTCGCGCAGAACGTGGCGTTCGGCCTGGAGATGCGGAAGGTCGCCAAGCCCGAGGCCGACAAGCGGGTCGCCGAGGCCCTGGAGCTGGTGCGTCTCGGCCATCTCGGCGACCGGCTGCCGCGCCAGCTTTCCGGCGGCCAGCAGCAGCGCGTCGCCCTGGCCCGCGCCCTGGTGTTCCGGCCCGACGTGCTGCTGCTCGACGAGCCGCTGTCGAACCTGGACGCCAAGCTGCGCCAGGAGGTCCGCGTCGAAATCCGCAAGCTGCAGCAGTCGCTGAACCTGACAACCGTCATGGTGACCCACGACCAGGAAGAGGCCCTGACCATGGCCGACCGCCTGGTGGTTATGAGCGATGGCTCGGTCAAGCAGGTCGGGACCCAGCGCGATCTCTACGAGCGTCCCGCCGACCGGTTCGTCGCCGGCTTCGTCGGCCGCAGCAGCTTCCTGGAAGGCGCGCTGGAGTCGCCGCAGCTGTTCCGGACCGCCGGCGGCATCGCGGTCGCGTGCAACGCCGACCTGGTGCCGGGCAAGGCCACCATGGCGCTGCGGCCGGAGCGGGTGATCGTCGGGCCGAGCGAGCTGGCCGAGGCCGACAACGGGTTCCCGGGGGAGGTCGAGTTCGTCTCCTATCTCGGCGGCCTGATCGACCTGCACATCCGCCTGTCGCCGAAGGATCTGGTGATCGCCCAGATCCCGAACCGCGAAGGCGGATTCATGCCGGAGGTCGGCGACAGGGTTCACGTGGGTTGGACGACGGCCTCGGCCGCCGTCTTCCCGGGCGGCGGCGACGGTGCCGACGCCGGGGAGCTTCAGCCGGACTAGCTCGGCCGGCCGAGGGGAATGGGAAAGCACACGGGCAAACACGAACAGGGAGTGCGGAGAATGGAAAAGATCAAGCAAGGCTTGGGGATCTCGCGCCGCAATCTGATGAAGGGCGCGGCGGCCGTGGCCGGAGCGACGGCGCTCGGCCGCGCCGGCGGCGCGCTCGCCCAGTCGAAGGGCAAGATCGTCGTCGGCACCTGGGGCGGCGACTACGCCCGCCTGCTGACCAAGAACATCGAGGACCCGATCCTGAAGCCGGCCGGCTGGGAGGTCATCCAGGACCAGGCCGGCGACCCGCAGCGCCGCAGCAAGATGCAGGCGGAGCGACGGCTGCCGCGCGGCACCAGCGACGTGCAGGGCCTGTCCGCCCTGAACATCTACCAGATGCACGCGCTGGGCGTGACCGACAAGATCGACTACTCGCGCCTGAAGAACGCCAAGCACATCCTGCCGTCGATGAAGTTCGAGGCCGGCATCGGCCACATCTATTCGGGCAAGGTCGCGGTCTACAACGCCAACCTGGTGAAGACCCCGCCGACCAGCTACGCCGACACCCTGAACCCGAAGCACGGCAGCAAGCTGGCGATCATCGACATCCAGTACCAGTACACCCTGGTGGCGGCGGCGCTGGCGGCCGGCGGCGGCGTCACCGACATGGACGGCGCCAAGAAGCTGCTGCTCGAGCTGCGCAAGGCCGGCTGCCGCATCTACCCGACCAACGAGGCGTTCGCCCAGGGTCTGGCGGCCGACGAGTTCGAGGTCGGCATCATGTGGAAGGCCCGCACGGTACAGTGGCAGAACAAGGGCATCAACGTGAAGTCGGTGGCGCCGTCGGAGGGCACGCTGGCCTATACCTCGGGCTTCGTGATCCCGAAGAACGCCCCGAACAAGGACGGCGCCTACGCCTATCTCGATGCCATGCTGGAGCCGTCGGCCCAGGAGGCGTTCGCGATCGACATGGGCTACAACCCGACCGTCGACAACGCCACGGTGGCACCCGATCTGAACGAGCGCATCGGTTTCACGCCCGAGCAGATCAAGAACCTCCGCAACATGGACTTCGGCTTCATGACCGACCACGACGTCGAGCTGAAGGAGTGGTGGGACAAGGAGTTCAAGGCCTGATCGGCCCGGACTTCGCATGAACCGGTTCCGGACGCCCGCGGTTGCAAGCGCGGGCGTCCGGGACACCCGACCGGCATAGAGGAACTCGGTTGATGGCGGCAGGAACGGCAGCCCCCGCAAGGGTGGAGGAGCGCGGCGGCTCGATACTGTCGGCGGCATCGCTGATCGGACCGGCGACGTTCATCGTCGCGGCCGGCCTACTGATCCCGATCGCGATCCTGTTCCGCTACAGCCTGAACAAGTTCGTGCCCCGGCTGCTGATGGTCGAGGCCTTCACCTTCGAGAATTACGTCAAGTTCTTCACCGACGCCTATTACATCGGGGTGTTCCTGACGACCGTCCAGGTCGCGCTCGCCTGCACGGTGATCTGCCTGGTCCTCGGGTTCCCGCTGGCCTACGTGCTGGCGCGCACCCGCACCCGGTTCAAGAACGTGCTGGTCATGCTGGTGGTGCTTCCGCTGTTCGTCGGCAACGCGGTGCGGGCGGCCGGCTGGATGACCCTGTTCGGCAGCAGGGGGATCATCAGCGTCGGGTTGATGGACATCGGCATCACCTCCGAGCCGACCGAGATCATGTTCACCACCAGCGCGGTGATCGTCGGCATCATCGCCGTCAACCTGCCGTTCATGGTGCTGACCCTGCAGAGCGTGATCGAGAGCATCGACCGCTCGGTCGAGGAGGCGGCGTTCAGCATGGGCGCCGGGCCCTGGCACATGTTCTGGCGGGTGCTGTGGCCGCTGGCCCTGCCCGGCATCGCCGCCGGCGTCATCCTGACCTTCATCCTGGGCATGAACGCCTACGCCACCCCGGTGCTGCTCGGCGGACCGGAGTTCAAGATGATGGCGCCGCTGGTGTTCGGGCAGATGCAGCTCGGCAACTGGCCGTTCGGCGCCGCGGTGTCGTTCATCCTGATGATCACCACCCTGGTGCTCACCATGATCGCCGGGTTCAGGCTGCAGAAGCGCTACCGGCGCTGATCCTGACCGCCCGTCGGATCGTGGGTCCCGGTTCCGTTCCGCCTTCGCGGACCGGCCCGGGATGACGTCGGGAGGGGCGGCGCTGTCGGCAGCCCCTTTTCTCGTCGTCATTCCGGCCGTAGCGGCTTAACCGCGGAGAGCCGGAACCCACCCGTCGCTCAGTTGCTTGCCACGCACCCCTCAAGCAGGGCGGTCAGCGCCTCGCCGTCCAGCTCGCCGGTGCGGGCGATCGCCACCAGCACGCTCTCGGCCGGGGCCGGGCCGCCCGAGGTCTCCAGGGTGTGGCGCTTGCCGACCATCTGGAAAACCGCGCGCTGGTCCGGGCCGTCCGCGAACGCCAGCACCCCCTTCATCCGCAGCAGCGAGGCCGGCAGCCGTCGCACGGCGGCGCGGAAGGCCGAGCGATCCAGCGGCGCGGCGCTGCGCCACGACCACGCCTGGAACTCCTCGCCGTGGTCGTGGTGATGGTGGTCGTGGGCATGACCGTGGTCGTGCCCGTGGTCATGGTGGTGATCGTGGTCGTGGCGGTGACGCTCCGCCGGCATCCGCTCGATCCCGAACAGCACGTCGCGCGGCACCTCGGAGAACCGGGTCGGCAGGAACCGGATGCCCGGCATCGGCCCGCGCAGGGTGCTCTCGACCAGCTCCAGGTCCGCCGGGCTGGCGATGTCGGTCTTGTTCAGCACCACCATGTCGGCCGAGCAGGCCTGCTCGATCGCCAGCTCGGTCGAGGCGAAGTCGAGGTCGCGGAAACCGGCGGTGTCGACCAGGCAGAACACCCCGTCGATCGCCACCCGGCCGTCGAGAGCCGGGTCGAGCAGGGCGTCGACCACGGCGATCGGCCGCGACACCCCGCTGGTCTCGATCAGCAGGTGCTCGGGCACCGGGTCCTGGCCGAGCAACCGGTCGATCGCCTCGACCATGTCGTCGCGGATCGTGCAGCACACGCAGCCGTTTGCCAGCGAAACCTGGTCGGCGCCGGTCTGAACCACCAGCTCGGCATCGATGTTGATGGCGCCGAAGTCGTTGACCAGCACGCCGTAGCGCACGCCGCGCGGGTCCTCGAGGATGCGCTTCAGCAGGGTGGTCTTGCCGGCCCCGAGGAAGCCGGCGAGCACGGTGACCGGGACCGGCGTCGCGGCCGTCACGAAGCCCCTCCCGGCAGCCGGGTGGTGTGGCGCGCCCGGTTCCAGTTCGCGGCGGCCGCGACCGCGCGCTCGACGTCCTCCTCCAGCATCAGCCCGTCGGCGACCAGCGCCTCGGCGGCCCGCCGGATCGCCGCCACGTAGTCGGCGGCGTCGCTGTAGCGCTGCAGGATCGCCGGCCGCGGGTCGCAGGTCTGGATCCGCTCCTCGGCGGTGTCGGCGAACGGCAGGTAGGCGCCGGTTATTCCGACCATGGCGCCGTGGCCGAGCTCCGGCCGCCGCAGGTTCCAGCCGACGTAGGTGCCGAGCGGGGCCTGCACCATCGGCGCCCTGAGGCCGGCGCGGTCGTTGCCGTCGGCGTCGCCGGCCGGCACCAGCACCGGGTACTCCTTGTCGCCGACCAGGCGCGGCGGCTCGTGCTCGATGACGCCGGTCTCGTCCAGCGCCGGCCCGAAGTCCAACAGCTCCAGCCGGCTCGGCCCGCGCGGCAGCAAGGCCCCGGGCACCGCCGGGAACCCGGCCCGCCACTCCTCGGCCGAGACCAGGGTACCGTCGGAGACCGACGGGACGCGGCTGGCCGGCGGCGGCGTGCCATCGGTCGCCCAGCGGTCCAGGTTGTCCAGGTTGGCCCGGAAGAACATCGAGGTGGCGACGGTGTTGTGCAGGTTGGCGGCGATCCCGCGTTCCGGCTTCGCGACCAGTGGCGAGGCGAAGTGCTGCGAGCCGGCCCAGCAGTACACCCGCACGCCGTCGGGCTGCGGAAGGTCGCGGCCCTCGCTGTCGGTCACCACCAGCGAGGCCCGGCGGTGCCAGTATTCCGACGAGGTGTCGGTATGGATCACCAGCGGGTCGGTGTCCGGGCGCTTCAGGATCGCGTCGTCCTGCCCGGTCAGGTGGTCGGTCGAGCGGGCGTAGCTGAACGGGAAGCGGTCGACCACGGTGTAGTGGTTCTCGTGCTCCTGGCCCGGCAGCACGGTGAGCTGGGCGAACCGGTGATTCATCCACATCTTGCCGCCGCCGGCGACGTGCGGCAGCACGCCGTCGAACACCTTACGCCCTTGGGAGTCGGCGTTGAAGCCCAGCCAAATGAAGTCGCGGATGCAGCGGCCGGTCTGCGAGCGCCCCCAGGCATAGGCCTTCTCGGCCCGGCCGCCGGCCTCGCGCAGCGGGTTCGGGGTGCCGGCGGCGTCGCTGTCGGCGTGCTTCAGGAAGCTGACGAAGTCGCGGACCGCCAGATGGCCGAGGCCGAGCACCCGCGGGTCGCGGGCCTCGTAGATCAGCTCGTAGATCCAACCGGTCTCGAAGCCGCCCGGCATGTACAGGTGGCTGTCGGACGGCGCGATCGCCCTGTCGCGGCCGAGGCCGTCGACCGCCGGGGATTCCTCGATGCGCGCGAACGCCCAGGCCCCGGCCGGGATCGGCTGGCGCTCGCTGCCGGCATAGCGGCGGCGGGTGAACCGCGCCTTGGCGGTGTCGAGCGAGGCGGCCGGATAGCTGCGCGACGGCGCCAGGCCGCTCAGCGGGATCACGTGGATGCCGGGCGCGTTGACGATGTACTCGACCCGCACGGTGCCGGTGATAGGGCGGCCGTCGTCGGTCGCCACCGGCACGTCCAGCAGCATTCGGCCGTCGCCCGGCAGCAGGTCACCCTGCCACGCCAGCCAGGCGACGGTGTAGCCGCGGCGCATCAGGAAGCCGTTGCCGGCGTGCTCGATGGCCAGCGGGTCGTTGGAGCCGACCGCGTCGTTGAAGAACTGCAGGGCGCGCTTGTTGCCGCGGTTGCCGTAGTCGAAGAACACCCGGCCGTTGCCGCGGGCCGGCTCGGCCGGCGTCAGCAGGCAGAAATCGGCGGCGTAGTCGACCAGCCCGTCGCCGTCGCGCGGCACCTTGTCCAGGTCGACGATGCGTGGCTGGCTGCCGTTCGGGTCGGCCTTGAAGCGAACCTTGCCGGTGATGCGCTCGTAGGCGCCGACCTCGCCGAAGGCGTGGCCGTCGGCGAACGGGCGGCGGTCGTCGATCGACAGGACGAGGGATACGCTCATGGCGGCCGGCCTTTCCGGGGCGGGAGGGGCGGCGTCGCGAGACCGGCGCCGCGGGAGAGACCGCAACGATACGGCGGCGGCGGCCAACCGTTCAATCCGTGGCGGCCCGCATGGCATGCTTGCTCGACGCGGGCGCGAGGGTGAGGGCGATGATCGGGAGCTACAGGCTGTGCTGCCTGACCAAGAACCGGACCAACCCGGCCTATGTCGGCGCGCAGATCGGCGCGGCCCGGCTGGCCGAGCGCTTCGGCTGCACGCTGGTCGGCTATGCCCCGGAGACGCCCGACGACGTAGCCGAGCAGACCGCTCTGCTGGAAGCGGCCCTGGCGAGCGGGCCGGACGCGATCCTGATCTCGCCGGTCCACACCACCGCCCTGGACCCGACCTTGCAGAAGGTGGTCGACGTCGGGATCCCGCTGATCTTCTTCGTGTCGAGTGCGCCGGCGATCGCGGCCGACAGCTTCGTGACTGCCAACAACGAGACCCTCGCCACCGGGATTGCGGACTACCTGTTCCGGCACCTGGGCGGGTCCGGCGACGTCGCGGTCGTCGAGGGGCTGCAGCAGTCGCCGACTGCGGCCCCGCGGACCCGGGGCTTCCTGAAGGCGGCCGAGGGCTTCCCCGGCATCCGTATCGTCGGGCAGGCCGTCGGCGACTACCAGTTCGCCGGCGGGAGGGACGCGATGGCCGGGATCCTGGAGCGGCATGCCCGGATCGACGGCGTCGTGGCGGCCAACGACGTGATGGCGCTGGGCGCCCTCGAGGCGCTGCGGGAGGCCGGGCGGAGCGCCCCGGTGGTCGGCATCAACGCGATGCCGGACGCGATCGGGGCGATCAGGGCCGGCACCCTGCTGGCGACCGTCAGCTACGACGCGCTGTCGCTGGTCGGCACCGGCGTGCTGGCCGCCGTCCGGATCCTGCGGGGCGAGCCGGTTCCGAAGCTGATCGAACTGCCGGCCGACATCGTCGACGCGGGCAACTGCGCGGCCTGGGACATGCCGTACGAGCGCCGGCCGCTGCCGAACTGGGAAGCGGTGACCGGAGCGGTCTGAGGGATGTGTCGGAAAGCGTGAAGATGGTGCCGCAGAAGGGACTCGAACCCCCGACCCTCGCATTACGAATGCGATGCTCTACCAGCTGAGCTACTGCGGCCCCGGAGTGGTGCGGGCCCCTAGATACGGGTTGCGCGGTCCGGATGCAAGTGCGGCGCGCGCCGATGTCAGTTGATGGCCAGCGCCCCGATGCCGGGGAACACCGCGCCGAACTTTCCGCCGGCCGGGCTGTCGCCGTCGACCAGCAGCTTCTTCAGCGGGTCGCTGTCGCCGGAGCGGAACGCTCTCAGGGCGTCCTGGGTCGCCTTGACGCGCGCCAGGCCGGTCTGCGCCGCCTCCAGTCGCTCGCGGGCGGCCGTCGAGAGCGAGCTGCCGCCGGTCTCGACCAGGCGATAATGGCCGGTCGACAGGCCGGTGCGGGTCTGCTCGGCGGTCAGGCCGAACGATCGTCCGTCGAGACCGACCACCGAGGTGTCCTCGGCCCGTACCGAACCGTCGCGGGCGACGCCGATCTCGACGCCGAGACGGCGATACGAGGCGTAGGCCGCTTCGTCGCCGGCGCCCTGGTCCGAGAACGCGACGTCGACGCCGACGATGCGGATCTGCACCAGGAAGCCCTCGCTTCCGGCGGCGTTGTCGAGCGCTTCGGCCGCGGCCTGCAGCGCCCGCTCGGCGGCCTCGGCGGCTTCGTCCGGTTTCTGGACCGCCTCGAACACCGTGCGCAGCGCGTGGCGGAGGCGGTCCTGGAAGGTGATGTCGTCGCGGCCGTCGGGTTCGACCGTCAGGAACTGGCTGTCGTGCGGGACCGCCTGGCGCAGGCCGCTGCCGCTCGCCGGCGCCGCAGCCGGGGGCGGTGCCACGACCGATCCGCCCCCCGCAGCCGGTGCGAAGGCGGTCGACGATGTCCCAACGATGTCCACAGGAGCAAGCATGGCTCGGTCCCTTCTGGACGTCGGGCCTCCCTCGGAGAACCCGTACGAACCGGCCTTCTGTGCCGGATAGTTCGAATTCTACCGAAAATCAGGTAAAGAGTCTCGGGACAAAATCAGCCGGCCGCCCGCGGTGCCGAATCCACCGGTTCGGCGGCCGTTTCCGCCGGCTTCCGAGGCTCGGCCGCGGCGGTCGCGGGCAGTTCCACGATCTCGGCCTCGACCGCCGACACCTCGTCCTCGGTCATCACGCTGACACGCGGCGGCGGGGTCCAGGCCAGGGTGTCGAACTCGCCGCAATGGCCGCACACCGCCGACCAGTCGGGCGCGACCGCGCCGCAGGTCGAGCAGGTCCAGGCCGGATCGGCGGGCGCCGACGACGCGCGCTCCAGCCACATCCGGGCGGCCCGGCTGTCGCCGTGCTCGGCCTCCTCCAGCCGTGCCCGCAGGCGACACGCGCGGGCGGTCAGGTCCGCTCCCGACAGGGCCTCCAGCTGCACCCGCGCTTCGCCCCAGAGCTCGGCGTCGAGCGCTGCCTCGGCGACTGTCAGCCGGCTTTCGAGATCCTGCGGCGCCCGCTCGGCCAGGGCGTGCTGGCGCTTGAACCGGTCGATCGCCGTGCCCTCGGGCGACAGCTCGCGGTAGGTCCGGGCGAGCGCCGGGTGCGGCGACCGGGCCCAGGCATCCTCGACCAGCCGCTGGCCGCGCTTGGCCTTGCCGGCCTTGCCCAGCAGCTCGGCCTCCAGCGCGACCGCCGGCACGAAGCCGGGTTGCGACTCGCGGGCCTTGCCGAGATGGTCGAGCGCCTCGTCGGTCCTGCCGGCGGCGAGATCCTCGCGGGCGCGTTCGGTCAGCAGCGCCGCGCGGTGCCGCAGGCCGTCGGCCTCGGGGACGATCCGACGCTTGACCGCGTCGTACAGCGCCACCTGGGCGTCGAACCAGCGCCCGGCGCGGGCCCGGCCGTACAGCCGGGTGGTCGCGACCAGCGGCGCGTCCGGACGCAGGCCGTGCGCCTCCTCGGCCAGCTCCAGGGCGCGGGCCTCGTCGCCGCGGCCGATCGCCTGGCGCAGCAGCCCGACCAGGCCGAGGAACCGGGTGTCGTCGTTGTCGCGCAGGGCCGCGAAGTACTTGGCGGCGGCCGCGGTGTCGCCGCTCAGTGCGGCGGCCTGGGCCGACAGCAGCCGGGTCAGGCTGGGGTCGCGCAGCAGCCGGTCGGCCTCGCGCGCCTGCCGGCGGGCCTCCTCGGCGTCGCCGGCGGCGACCGCGGCCAGGCCCAGGGTGAGGGCGCGGAACCCGCCCTCGCGGCGCTGGTCGGCACGATGCCGCATCGCCGCCCAGGGAGCGCCGAGGGCGGTGGCCAGCATCCGGATGCCGCCGGCGGCCAGCCAGAGCAGGACGACCAGGACAAACAGGAAGAGGGCGAACGACGCCTCCACGTGCCGACCCAGCCAGTCGATCTGGATCTCGCCCGGGTTTTCGACCAGCCAGATCGCTACGATTACCAGGACGGCGAGGCGGATGAGGTAAAGGATCGAGCGCCGCACCGTCTCAGCCCCCCGCCACGTCAGCCAGCGCCTTGGACTGCAGCGTGCGCACCGCGGCATCGACCGCGGCCCGCGCTTCGGCGTCAGAAATCCAGGCCGCCGCGGCCCTCGCAGGCTCGCCGTCGAGCTTCTTCATCGACGCGAGCGCGGCGGCGACGTCGCCTGCAGCGAGCGCCGTCTCGGCCTGGACCAGCAGGGCGTCGAGGCTGTCGCCCTCGGTGACGTCGGTCCGCCGGACGGTGACCAGCGAAGCAATCCTGTTCAGGGCCTGCCCCACGACACCATCGCTGCGGCCAATGATGGAGGCACGCACTGCCGCTGATGCGACACCATCGAAGCGTAAACGCAGCACCGCCAGCGACGGGACGCCGCCGGCGTGCCCGCGCAGGGTCTCGAGCGCCTGCGTAACGGCGTCGTCGGCCGGGGCCGCGGCGCGCAGGGCCTCGAGCTCGGGCGCGAAGCCGCCGGAGCCGGCGGCGGCCGCGGCGAGCTGGTTGGCCGCCAGCAGGAACGCGCCGGCCCGCTCGCGCCCGCTGCGGGTGCTGTCGAGCGCGCCGGCAAGGCCGTCGACCCGGGTCTGCAACTCGGCCAGCCGGCTCTCCAGGGCGGCCCGGGCGTCGGCATCGGCCTTGGCGGCGGCCGCCACGCTGCCGGCGACCTCGTCGATGCGGGCCTGCTGCCGGTCGAGGCCGGCCCGGAGTTCGCTCCTCTGGGCCTTCAGCTCGTCGAGGCCGGTCTGCAGTGCACTGCGCTGAGCCTTCGCCTCGTCGAGCCCGGCCTGCAGCCCGTCGATCCGCTCGGGCGCGACCGCCGGCTTGGCCGGGGCGGTTTCCAGCGCCTCGATGCGGTCGGTCAGCCCCTGCAGCCGCTCGGACAGCTTCTCCGCCATCGGGCCGAGGCCTTCGCCGCCGCCGCTGCTGGCCAGGCCTTCGCGGACGATGGCGACCTCGTCGGTCGCGGCGGTCAGGGTCTGCGCCATTTCGTCGACCCGGGCCGTCAGCGCGTCCAGCGCCGCGGCGTCGGCCTTGGGCGGTTCGGGGGCCTTCGGCTCGGCCGCCGGCCGGCTCTCCAGCGCGGCCAGTCGTTCCTCCATCGCGCTCATCCGGTCGGCCAACCGGTCGATGTCGCCGGCCAGTGCCGGGTCGGACACGGCGACCGGCGGCGTCGGTGCCTTGGCCGGGGCGGGGACCGGCGCCGGAGATGGCGCCGGGGTCGAGGCGGTCTGCGAGCCGGTGCCGGACACCGGAGTGCCGGACACCGGGGCGCTCGGCTTGGCGGCCGGCGCCTTGGCCGACTCGGGCGCCTTGGGTGGCGCTGCCGGCTCGGCGGCTTCGGGGGCCCTGGCGGTCTGCACCGGCGGCAGGGCGATCCCGAGTTGTCGGGCCAGCGGCTCGACCTCGGCGCGCCACATCGGATAGCTGGCGTAGCCGCCGCCGGCCACCAGCGCCACCAGGATGACCAGGATCAGGGTTCGCCGCAGGCCGCCGCCGCGAGCCGGCGCGGTCGCGGTTGCCGGCCGATCGCCGGCGGCCGGCTCGGCGACCCGGTCCGATGCCGGCGACGCGGTCTCGCCGGCCGCCTCGGCGCTCGCCAGGCTGTCGGCGCCGGCGTCGCCGGCGATGGTGCCACCGTCGACGCTGTCCGCCCCGGTCTTCGACGCCCCGGCCTTCGACGCCCCGGCCTTCGACGCCCCGGCCTTCGACGCCCCGGTCTTCGACGTCACGTCAGCCGCGATTGCGTCGGCCCGGCCCGTGCTTGCCCGGATCGTATCGGGGGCGTCGGTGGAGGAGGTGGTGTCGCCCTTGGGCGTCTCGGCCATCGAATGCTCCTGTCAGTCCGGGTCGGACGCGGTTGCGTCGTCCAGGGTCGCCAACAAATCGTCGCGGGTCGGTCGCCGTGCAATCCGGATCGCCGCCCACGGCAGGGAGCGGGCGGCATCGGCGACCGCCGCCGAGAGGCAGTGGGCGGTCATCGCCGCGGCCCGCTGCGCCAGTCCGGCACCGGCCACGAGACTAGCAAAGCGCTTCGCGGTGCGTGGAGAGAAAAACAGGACGCCGCCCGCCGCGCCCTCAGCCAGGGCACGCCCGGCCGCGGCCGGCAGCTCGTCCGCCGCCACTGCCCGGTATGCGATCACGCGCTCGACCTCGTAGCCATGCCTGCCCAGTTCGTCCGCCACATCGACCCGCACCTCGTCGCCGCTGGCCCACAATAGCGGGCCGGCGTCCGGGCGAACCTTGTTCAGGATCAATTCGACAAGAGCAAGGCCGGTTCCCTCGGCGGCGTCGATCGGTGCGAAACCGTGTCCGCGCAGCCGCCCGGCGGTCGCCTCGCCGACGGCGAATACCGGCAGCTCGCGACGCGTCGTCGCGGCCGCCAGGCCGTCGGCGCCGTTGCCGCTTGTCACGATCGCGGCCCGGTAGCGCCCGGCGTCGTCGACGGTCGCGCCGGTCGGCTCGATCGCCAGCATCGGGGCCATCACCGGCTCGATCCCGCGCCGCCGCAGCGCGTCGGCCAGCTCGCGGCTCTCGGCCTCGGGGCGGGTGACCAGGACCCGGCGGGTCATGACCGGCTCAGCTTGCCAGGAAGTCGCGGCCGCAGCGCGCCAGGATGCTCTCGCCGACGTCGCGGCCGAGCGTCTCCGGATCGTCGATCCCGCCGGTCAGGGCGGCGCCGTGGCTGTGGCGGCCGTCCGGCGACAGCACCAGCCCGGTCAGGGTCAGGCGGTCGCCGTCGAGCGTGGCGTGCCCGGCGATCGGGGTGCGGCACGAGCCGTCGAGGGCGGCCAGCATGGCGCGCTCGGCGGTGACCCGGACCCGGCTCGGTCCGTCGTCGAGGGCCGACAGCCAGCACCGGATCTCGGCGTCGCGCGCCGAGGCCGAGCCGTCGCGGCTCTGCACGCCGATGGCGCCCTGGGCGACCGCCGGCAGCATCTCCTCGACGCCGAGCACCCGGGTCGCCTTGTCCAGCAGGCCGAGCCGGCTGAGCCCGGCGGCGGCCAGGAAGGTGGCGGCGACCTCGCCCTCGGCCAGCTTGCGCAGCCGGGTCTCGACGTTGCCGCGGAACAGCACGACCTGCAGGTCCGGCCGAACGTTCAGCACCTGGGCGGCGCGCCGCACCGAGGCGGTGCCGACCTTGGCGCCGTCGGGCAGGTCCGCGACCCGGTCGGCGACCGGCGACAGCCAGGCGTCGCGCGGATCCTCGCGCGGCAGCACGGCGACCAGGGCGGTGCCGTCGGCCATCGTCGTCTCCATGTCCTTCATGGAGTGCACGGCGGCGTCGATCCGCCCTGCGACCAGCGCCTGCTCGATCTCCTTGATGAACAGCCCCTTGCCGCCGATATCGGCGAGCGGCCGGTCGCGTACCGCGTCGCCGGTGGTCCTGATCTCCTCGATGCCGATGGCGCCGTCGACGCCGAGTTCCGGCCAGGCTGCGATCAGGCGGTCGCGGACCTCGTGGGTCTGCCGCATGGCGAGCGGCGATCCGCGGGAGCCGAGGATCAGCCGAGGAGTATCGGGGGTCGTGCTTGCGCTCATGGCCGCATCGTGTAGACGGAAGCGGCGCGAACGAAAAGGGGGCGCGGTTGAACGACCGGCCGAGAATGGACTTGGTGCTCGGGATCGAGACCAGCTGCGACGAGACGGCGGCGGCCGTGGTGGCGGCCGACCGGCGGATTCTGTCGAACGTCGTGCTGTCGCAGATCGACGAGCATCGCCTGTATGGCGGCGTGGTGCCGGAGATCGCCGCGCGCGCCCATCTCGACCATCTCGACGCGATCGTCGCCGAGGCCATGCGCGAGGCCGGGGTCGGCTTTGCGGAGCTGGCGGCGGTGGCGGCGACCGGCGGGCCCGGGCTGATCGGCGGCGTGCTGGTCGGCGCCACCACCGGCAAGGCGATCGCCCTGGTGCACGGCCTGCCGTTCATCGGCGTCAACCACCTGGAAGGCCATGCGCTGACCGCGCGGCTGACCGACGGCATCGACTACCCCTACCTGCTGCTGCTGGTCTCCGGCGGCCACTGTCAGTTGCTCGCGGTCGAGGGTGCGGGGCGCTATCGGCGGCTCGGCACCACCATCGACGACGCGGTCGGCGAGGCGTTCGACAAGACCGCCAAGCTGCTCGGCCTCGGCTATCCCGGCGGCCCGGCGCTGGAGCGGGCGGCCGAGGCCGGCGACCCGGCACGCTTCGAGCTGCCGCGCCCGATGGTCGGCAAGCCCGGCTGCGACTTCTCGTTCTCCGGCCTGAAGACCGCGGTGCGGCGGCGGGTCGAGGAACTGGGCGACGGCCTCGACGACCGGGCCCGCTGCGACCTGGCGGCGTCGTTCCAGGTGGCGGTCGCCGCCTCGCTGGTCGACCGCTCCGGACGGGCGATCGAGGTGTTCGAGGCGGATCACGGGGCGGGCCGACCGTTCGTGGTCGCCGGCGGGGTCGCCGCCAACCGAACCCTGCGCGCGGCCCTGGCCGGGCTCGCCGAACGCCGGGGCATGCCGTTCGTGGCGCCGCCGCTCGGGCTGTGCACCGACAACGCCGCGATGATCGCCTGGGCCGGGCAGGAGAAGCTGGCGCTCGGCCTGGTCGACGGCCTCGACTTCCGGCCACGGCCGCGCTGGCCGCTCGACCCCGACGCGGCGCCGTCGATCGGGGCCGGGGCGGTGAAGGCATGACGGAATCCCCGACGCCCGATATCGCCGTCTTGGGCGGCGGCGCCTGGGGCAGCGCCCTGGCGGTGCTGGCCCGGCGGGCCGGCCGGACGCCGGTGCTGTGGGCGCGCGATCCGGCGCGCGCGAAGGTCGCCGACCCTGGCATCCCGGTGACCGGCGAACTGGCCGAGGCGCTGGCGCCGGTCGTGCTGCTGGCGGTGCCGGCGGCGGCGGTGCGGACGGTGGCGGCGGACTGGCGGTCGGCCGGCGGCCGCGGAGTCCGGGTGATCTGCGCCAAGGGCTTCGACCCTGGCACCGGCCGGCTGCTGTCGGACGTGCTGGAAGCCGACGCGCCGGACGACCCGGTGGCGGTGCTGTCCGGCCCGACCTTTGCGGCCGAAGCGGCGCGCGGCGTACCGACCGCGGCGACCGTGGCGTCGGGCGACGCGGCGGTGGCGGCGCGGGTGGCAGCCGATCTCGGGTCGCCGACCTTCCGGCTCTACACCTCGACCGACATGGTCGGGGTCGAGGCGGCCGGCGCCTTCAAGAACGTGCTGGCGATCGCCTGCGGCATCGCCGACGGCATGGGCACCGGCGACAACGCGCGGGCCGCGCTGATCACCCGCGGGCTGGCCGAGCTGGCGCGGCTGGTGGCGGCGCTCGGCGGCCGGCCGGAGACGGTGATGGGCCTCGCCGGCCTCGGCGACGTGGTGCTGACCTGCACCAGCGGGCAGTCGCGCAACTACAGCTTCGGCCGCCGGCTCGGCGAGGGCGCCAGCCGCGAGGCGGCGCTGGCGGCGAGTCCCGGCGTGGTCGAGGGCGCGGTGACGGCGGCCAGCCTGCTGGCGCGCGGCCGGGATCTCGGGCTCGACCTGCCGGTCACCGAGGCGGTCGACGCCGTGCTCAACCGCGGCGCCGACCTGGTGGCGACGGCGGCGGCGCTGATGGCCCGGCCGCCGCGCGGTGCCGAGACGGGTTGAGCGAAAAGACCGGTCGGGGTTCAATCCCGGCGACCGAAATTCAGGAGGCGGGCATGGCGTATTGGCTGTTCAAGTCGGAGCCGGGAGCGTGGTCGTGGGACGACCAGGTGGCCAAGGGCGACGAGGGCGAGGGCTGGAACGGTGTCCGCAACTACCAGGCCGCCAACAACATGAAGGCCATGCAGGTCGGCGAGCGCGGGTTCTTCTACCACTCGGTCGACGAGAAGCGGATCGTCGGCATCGTCGAGGTGATCGAGACCTACCATCCCGACCCGACCGACGCGTCCGGCCGCTTCGGCATGGTGACGATCAAGGCGATCAAGCCGGTGAAGAAGCCGGTGACGCTCGCCGACATCAAGGCCGAGCCGCGGCTCGAGGGTTTCGCCCTGGTCCGGCAGTCGCGGCTGTCGGTCGTGCCGGTCACCGACGAGCAATGGAAGCTGATCTGCTCGATGGCCGAGACGGAAGCGTGAGGAGCCGATGGCTGGACCGATCGACTACGACAAGGCGCTGCTCGACCCGGGCTCGCAGTTCGGGTCGCCGGAGGAACTGCGCGGCCACCCGGATCTGACCGAGGCGCAGAAGATCGAACTCCTGCGGCGCTGGCAATACGACGCCAACGAGGTCGCCGTCGCCGGCGAGGAGGGGATGCCGGGCGAGGCCCGACCGCTGCTGCGGCGCATCGTGCTGGCGCTGGAGGAGCTTACCGGCGGCGCGTCCGGCGAGCACACCTCGCCGACCAAGCAGGACGGCGGCTGACCCCGCCTTCGGCCGCTATGCGTGGGTGGCGATGATGAGCAGCGCCGTCGCGATGCCGGCGGCGAGTGCCGCGAAGCTGAACCGGGCCGGCTCCCTGTCGGCCTGCGGCAGCAGGTGGGTCGCGCCGACATAGATCAGGGCGCCGGCCGACAGTGCGAGCAGCGCTCCAAGGACCTCGGGATCGATCCGGCCGACCAGCGGACAGGCGACCAGCGCGCCGAGCGGGGTGGTCAGCGCCGCCGCCAGGAAGGCCAGCATGAAGGCCCGTCGCTGGGAGAAGCCGCCGCGCAACAGTAGCGCATAGGTCACGATTCCCTCGGGGAATTCGTGCAGTACCATGCCGACCGCCATCAGCGCGCCGGTGTACGCGTTGACGCTGAAACCGATCGCGTAGATCACGCCGTCCAGCAGCGAATGGAAGCCGATCCCGAGCAGCGGAACCAGCCCGAGGGCATAGTCCGCGGTCTCCGGCTTGTCGCAGACCTGCGACGTCACGAAGCGGTTGAAGGCGTACATCAGCATGTAGCCGGCGAACACGAAGACCGATGCCTGGCTGTTCAGGCCGAATGATGTCGGCACGATGTGCAGGAACGACACCGCGATCAGCACGCCGGCGGCGAAGCACGCGAAATAGGTCGTGTTCCGTCGAGCCCAGGCGCCGTAGCGCCGGACCGACAGGATACCCGCGGTCGTCACTGCACAGGCCAGAAATCCCGCGGGAATGGCGATCCAGGCATAAGGCTCCATGACCCCCACTCGACCGGCTCGCCCCCGCTCACCGGCGTCGGAAGGAAACGATCTGGTTGAAGAGATCGCATGCCTGGGCCGCCTATTGGCTGATCCACGTCAATGCTCCCCGACCGGGCGTTTTCGATAGTCGGTCGGCAAGCAAGCGGGAGGGCCTGACGATGGCGATACGGACGGCAACCGGAACGGTTCGCGAGGCAGTCGGCGTCTTCGAGAACGCCGACACGATGCAGGAGGCGATCGACGAACTGCTGAGCTCGGGGTTCGATCGGGCGGAACTGTCCCTGCTGGCCGCGGAAGAGGCGGTCGAGAAGAAGCTCAGCCACAAGTACGAGAAGGTCTCCGAGCTCGAGGACGACGCGTCCGTGCCACGGGAGTGCTATGTCTCGACCGAGTCGTTGGGGGATGCCGAAGGCGGGCTGATCGGCGGCCTGCTCTATGTCGGCGCGGTCGCGGCGGCGGGCGCCATCGTCGCCTCCGGCGGCACCCTCGCCACCGTCATCGCCGGTGCCGCCATGGCGGGCGGGACCGGTGGTGTCATCGGTGCGTTGCTGGCCGGGATTCTGGATGAGCAGCATGCCATGAGGGTGGAGGAGCAGCTCGACCGTGGCGGCCTGCTGCTGTGGGTGCACGTGCGGGACGACACCCACGAGAGGCGCGCGCTCGACATCCTGCGACGGCACTCCGGGCGCGACGTCCACGTGCACGACATCGCGGCATCCGCCTGATGTCACGTTGATCGCCCGGGCGGGTTCGTATCGAGTGCTCCGCGACACGACGTCACGGAGCGGGGAGTGCCGGTGGGGCCGGTATCGTTAGGGTTTCTGGCCAGTCTGATCGCAGGTGGGATGACGGCGCTGGGCGCTGTGCCGGTGTTGTTCGGCCGATCGGTCTCGCAGCGCGGGAACGACGCCCTCCTGGGGTTCGCCGCCGGGGTGATGCTGTCGGCGTCTTTCCTGTCGCTGATCGATCCGGGGTTCGCTGCGGCGCTCGATATCTTCGGGACCGCGATGCTGGCGGCCGGCGTCGCCGGCATGGGCGTCCTGCTGGGCGTGCTGTTCGTCGCCGCCCTCAACGCCTGGATTCCGCACGAGCACTTCAGCCAGGGGCGGCAGGGACCGGCAGCCGTCGAGCTGGCGCGGATCTGGCTGTTCGTCCTGGCCATCACGATCCACAACCTGCCGGAGGGTCTGGCGGTCGGCGTCGGCTATGGCGGCGGAGATCGGGCGCATGGTACGGCGCTGGCGGTCGGGATCGGCCTGCAGAACGTGCCCGAGGGCCTGGCGGTTGCCCTCGCACTGTTCGCCTGCGGCTACCGGAGACGGTACGCCTTCCTGGTCTCGGCGCTGACCGGGCTGGTGGAGCCGGTGGCGGGCCTGGCTGGCGCCTATGCAGTGAGCCTGTCGGAACTCCTGCAGCCCTGGGCGCTGACCTTCGCCGCCGGGGCGATGCTCTACGTCATCAGCCACGAAATCATTCCGGAAACCCACCGTTCCGGCCATCAGAACAGGGCGACGCTCGGCCTCGCGGTTGGCCTTGTGATCATGTTGTTCCTCGACGTCTGGCTGGGATAAGCGGATGAGAACTTGCCTCTTCGTCGGTCTGCTTGCTGCTCTGATCGCCTTTCTTGTCGATCAGGCAACGAAGGCAATCGTTGTTTCCA
>Ga0209475_10000674_pt1 | contig 58452 bp, 52 predicted proteins | sample tdDd471_FD_187128 | JGI IMG/M metagenome (GOLD analysis project Ga0209475, IMG submission 187128) | Marine sediment microbial communities from the Atlantic coast under amendment with organic carbon and nitrate - tdDd47.1 (SPAdes)... | ecosystem: Environmental > Aquatic > Marine > Coastal >... | reverse complement strand
TCCTCACCGAAAAAACTGAGCTGTTGATACTGAGAAGAATCTGTGTACATTTTTACACCATTTCGACCAGAAAACCTGATGTTATTATAACATTTCCGGTCGAAACTGACGATCAATAAAGACAATTTATACCATTTAATCAATTGGTTAGGTATTATTTAAGGGTCGACTATTTAAGATTTAGAACTCATAATATATAGGAACAATGAGTTAGGGCGCGATTAGGCCACCGCTGCCTGCTTATGAACAAGATTATCCGTGTTGGGGAACAATGAAAATATATGCTTCTGGAGTTTTCAAATACAAGCCGAGGTCATACGTTTTTTACAAAAGTATCCTGAATTTCTACTAAAAAATAATGAAAAAAAAGAACCACCACTATACCGGAACTATTAATAAGAGCAATTTATGCCGAATATATCGAACATGAACACAGGACGATAAATCTAAGAAAGGAACATCATGAAGCAGAATTTGAGAAGTTTTTAAAGCAGCTACAATTAACAAAAGAATTATTTGACTTGGCGGGTTCCATGCTTAAGAAGTTATGGCTTTCCGAGAGCTTTACAGATAAAAGAACTGTCCTGAAACTAGCCTTTGTAGACAAGATAAACCATGTCAGAAATGATGGACTTATAACCGCAAAAACCACATTACCTTTCAAGGTGTTAAGTGATAGAAGTAAAAATAAAATGGTGCCGACGAGAGGACTTGAACCTCCACTGGCCGAAGCCAACTAGCACCTGAAGCTAGCGCGTCTACCAATTCCGCCACGTCGGCATACCATGATGCGGAATTATACCGAATTTTTATCGATTTAAAAGACTTAGCACTTAAATAGACCAATTATTTTAAAGATTGTGAACCGCCCCAAAAATCTATAAATAAGCCCTGAAATAAATCCATAAATTAAACCCGACAATATCAATCAATAGTAGCATCCGTTTTATATTCTAAAGTATAATTCAGCCTATTTATTTTTATACTTCTTGGGAGTTTCAGGTGTCCGAATCCGATCCAACACAATCTTTAAGTTACCGTGACGCGGGAGTCGATATCGATGCAGGTAATGCATTGATTGATAAGATAAAACCCTTATCCAAAGCAACCTACCGCGACGGCGTGATGGGCGGCTTGGGCGGCTTTGGTGCGCTATTTGAAATACCTCTGGATAAATATAAGCAACCCGTATTGGTATCAGGCACCGACGGCGTGGGCACCAAATTAAAATTAGCCATGATGATGAATAAGCACGATACCATTGGTATCGATTTGGTTGCCATGTGTGTAAATGACTTAATTGTCCAAGGTGCCGAACCGTTATTCTTCCTGGATTATTATGCCACCGGCAAACTGGATGTGAATGCTGCAGCGGATGTTATCAAGGGAATTTCGGATGGCTGTATTCAATCCGGTTGCGCCTTAAGCGGTGGCGAAACGGCTGAAATGCCAGGCATGTATGATGGTGAAGATTACGACTTGGCAGGCTTCTGTGTTGGCATTGTAGAAAAAAGTAAGATTATCGATGGTACGCAAGTGCAGGCCGGAGATGTATTATTAGGATTAGCTTCCAGTGGTCCTCATTCTAACGGTTATTCTTTAATCCGCAAAATCATCGAACGGGAAAACAGTGATCTCAATGCTCAGTTTGCCGATTCTACCTTAGGAGCAACTTTACTTGCACCAACTCGAATCTACGTAAAATCTGTGCTGGCCTTAATGGATAAGGTGAATATTCATGCTATATCCCATATTACCGGCGGTGGCTTATTAGAAAACCTTCCTCGGGTGTTACCGGATAATTGTCGTGCTGTTATCGATAAAAACAGCTGGGAAATGCCGCAAGTATTTAAATGGTTGCAAGAAAAAGGTAATGTCGTTGAAGAGGAAATGCATCGTACCTTTAATTGTGGTATAGGCCTGGTTATTAGTGTTGCTGCCGACCAAGCAGAAACTGCTATTCAACAATTGCAAAGTAGTGGTGAAAAGGTTGTTAAATTAGGTACTATCGAAACGATCAATGACGATAGTTCAGAACAGGTTGTTATCTCTTAAGCAGGAAGTCGGCAATTGAATCAAGATAAAAATATCCCTCTTCTGGATATCGTAGTACTCATATCCGGAGGTGGTAGTAACCTACAATCTATAATTGATGCAGTCGCGGCCAAACACGTATCGGCGAGAATAAAGGCAGTTTTTAGCAACAACAAAGATGCCTATGGTTTGGAACGAGCCGCTAAAGCAGGAATATCCTGTGAAGTGATTGAACATAAAACTTATCCGGACAGAGAAAGTTTTGATCGTGAACTAATGCTTAAAATTGATAGTTACCAACCACAATTAGTGGTATTGGCCGGATTTATGCGCATTTTAACCGATGAATTTGTGGAGCACTATGAGAACCGGATGATCAATATTCACCCTTCTCTATTACCCAAATATCGTGGTTTGCACACCCATCGACGAGCACTGGAGGCCGGAGACAAGGAGCATGGGCTGAGCATCCATTATGTTAGCAAGGAATTGGATGGCGGGCCATTAATCACTCAGGTCAAGGTTCCCGTACTAGCGGGTGACACGGAAGAAGTTTTGGCCAAACGAGTATTGGAACAGGAACACATTGCCTATCCACAAGTAATTCAACAGATAGCGGAACAACATTCACAATAATTATTTTAAACCGGAAAAAAACAGTGCTGATAAAAACAATAATACTATTAGGGACTGACAGAGATTAAAAATGTCTTATCCGGTTTTATTTTTATTCTCTGTTCTTGGAATATTGCTTTTATCACAACATGCTTATGCGGAATTGACCTCATTTGTGGCAAAGTATGAGATCAAATCTATAGCCTTAACTAAAGCCGAGGCCGTAAATCAACTCACTATCAACAACTCCCAATATTCATATCATTCATTGATCTCTCCCAGCGGCTGGTTAAGTCGCTTTAATAATAGTATCCGTGAAGAAACCAGTGAAGGTAGAATAGAAAATCAGCAGCTTATACCTTATAAATACTCTTATAAATTGCTTAAAAGCGATGAGCTACGCCGTCATGTGGAAATAGAGTTTTCAAATGACCGCAATAAGATTATTAATCATCATAAGCATATTAATAATCGCTGGAAAATGGATATGGTTGAAGGAGTTCAAGATCATTTATCCTATCAGCTGGCATTAATGCTCACACTGCAATCGAGCGTAGAATCTGATAATAAAAGAGCCTTTTATTTTCCCGTTGCCGACGGCGGACGTCTAAAAAAATATTCCTTTAAACTGTTGGGTAAAGAGAAACTAGAAACCCCAATCGGTTTATTACACACCCTGAAACTGGAACATAAAGCTTATAATCAAGATGATACCATTACCATTTGGTGTGCTGCGGATTTGGCCTATCTACCAGTTAAAGTTATCCAGGAAAGCAACCATTCACGCAACTATAAATCAATAATTATCTCGTACCAGAGTGACAACGAATCGAAGCAATAACATCAATTTAAAAAAATTTCAGGCAGTGGTATAAATTTTGCAGTTTTATTATAGGTTTGTAATCAGGAGACTTATAATGACTTCACCTATCAATTTTCAATTATCCAGTTCCGTTTTGTCGGAAAACTTTATCCATACCATACAAAGCAGAGAATTAGGTAAAAGCCCGCAAATCATCGTTTCTCTCAGTCAAATGATGGCAGAGCTTCAAACGACTCTAGCAACCAAGGAGTTAATAGAGATCTTTATTCGCCATTTAAGCACTCAGGTAGAATTTGAACAATACCGTTTTAGTAGTGAAAATTTGGAGATTTCGGTTGAAAATAGTAACTCCGCCGTGCACACTTGCAGCTACGGCTTAACCCTAAAAAAAGTGAATTTAGGAACGATTACTTTTTTCCGTTCGCAGCCTTTTGATGAACAAGAAATGGAAATGATTGAAAATCATCTGGCAACCTTAATATATCCATTAAGAAATGCCCACGAATATGAGGAATTGCAATCCATAACCGTAAGTGATGAAAATTATTATAAGGATTCACTGATTTTTAATGATTAAATAAGGAATATATGTTTACCGGAATTGTACAAAACACCGCAGAAGTTATCGAAATTACAAAAAAAGATAATTTCCAAACCCATAAACTTAATATGCCGGCGGAACTATGCGGCAATTTATTGCCGGGTGCTTCCGTGGCTCACAATGGCTGTTGTTTGACCGTTACTAAAATTGAAACCAATATAGTCTCTTTTGATTTAATGCAAGAAACCCTAAAAGTTACTAACCTAGGATTACTCAAGCCGGGAGAGCGAGTCAATATCGAACGAGCGGCTCGCTTTGGTGACGAAATTGGCGGCCACCAAATGTCCGGACACATTATGTGTATGGCCGATGTTAGCGAGATCAGTCAAATCGAAAATAACTACCAAATCTGGTTTAGCATCACCGCAGAATATATGCCCTATATCTTTACTAAAGGCTATATTGGTATCGACGGCATTAGTCTCACCATCGGTGATGTCGTCGACAATCGCTTCTGTGTCAATTTAATCCCTGAAACCCTATCTCGAACCAATATCGGTTCCCGAGCCATAGGCGATAAAGTGAATATTGAAATTGATCCACAAACTCAGGCCATCGTGGATACTGTAAAACGCTTTATGAGTGAACAAAAATAGCTAATTAAAACCTTTTATTCTAAATTTCGTGCCCTCATAATAGATTAAACATAGTGTTTTAAATTCAAAGCAACCATACTGATCAAAGGAAGATACATGAAAGCCATAATTAATTTTCTATCACTATTATCCCTATTAGCTGTCAGCACAAACCTTTGGGCAGACCTCGAAAACGGTGAAAGTTTACACGAAGAAAAATGTTCCAGTTGTCACATGATGGATGATCACGAAGCTTTATATACTCGCAAAAATCGTTTTGTCAAAGATTTACGGGCATTAGGAGGTCAAGTCAGTGCATGTACTCAAAACCTGAATATTGAATGGTTTCCTGATGAAGAAAAAGATGTGGTCAAATACCTGAATAAGAAATATTACCATTTTAAATAATCAGCTATTTTAATCGTTCTTTTCTGATCCGAAGATAAACAGGAAAACGGGGATTCCCCTTTGCAGTAAAGCCATTATGCTTGTAGGTAATGATAGTTCCAATGGCCGGTGGATTTTCTCTTTCCCTGTTTGTTAAACCACTCCCGATAGTGATGTTTTTGTTATTATTCATTTGACATAATAGGGCTCCGGTTAGCCCTTTGAACTTTCCCTTTCCTTCTTTATAACCGGTTATTTTACATTCCGCATCTTGAAAACTTTTTACTTTTAAAGCAGCAACGCTACGCCCGGTGTGATAAGTCAAAGCGGGATTTCGAATCACTACACCTTCGCCACCGAGTTGTTCCACTTCAGCTAAATATGACTTTAAATGAGATTCATCTGAACAGGTAATTTGAGGTATGACCCGGATATGCGATGATGGTTGTTTTGAAAGATAATTTTTAATTTTATTAAGACGTTGAGAAAAATTACCGCTAGCATTAGGAACTTCAAAAATTTGATAGCTTATCTCTTTCCAACCATCATGGGGATTATGTCGATTAACAATCGAAACAATATTCTCAAAATCCCCTCGTTTGGTCCAAAGTTCTCCATCTAACTCAAACGGAGGAAACCCTTTTAAAAACCATTTCGGCGCAGCGAATCGATTGCCATTTCGTGAATAAAGTGCACGGCCATCCCAGTATGCCCTAACACCATCGAGTTTTTCACTCATTAGCCAATTGCTAATATCTATATCTTTTTGTTGTTGATAACTTTTGAGTAAAATTAACTGAGGTGATTCGCTATTATTTTGAGCAATTGATATGGATACTTGGAAACAAAAAATTACTATAAAAGCTAAGACACATTTTTTTATTTTACAATTCATACCCCCCCTCCACTACCAACATTTAGAGTATTAAGCTCTTATCATGGCACTTTCGAGTAATTTTTCATCGATTTTACCAATGATATTTGCCATTTCTGTAAAAGTGTCTTCATCCGGCTTTTCTAATTCATCTCGTATCAAAGCTAAAATTGATAGTGTTTCTTCCGGTAAGTTGGCTTTTTGCACCAAAATAAGCTGCACCTGTTTGATAGAAACTAACTCGTTTTTCTTACCCGTCATGGCCATAAATAGACTGCTAAGCGCATTTTCCATAGCGTCAATCATAGGTTCAATGGCTTCTTTAAAAAATCCACCATTAGCCAATACTTGTGCCATTTTTAATTTATGTTCCGAATTGGTAAATCGTTTTCGAGCCTGTTCCAACCATTGTTTATTTTGTTTCGGTTGCTGTTGTGCTGACGAGGGATTAAACAGCTGGGTATGAGGTTTATTCAGGTTTAAAATTCCGGCCTCGATCAAACGCTGTATAGTTACCATAGTATTTTGATCAATTACCTCCAATTGCGAAATTTTCGACTGTTTTTCAAGTTGCTGTGATAATTCTTGCCTATGCTTGTCAATGTCGCCTTTTATCACGCTAAATAAGGTCTGTTTACCATCATTACTTTCAAACAAATCCATTTTCTGCATGCTGCCCGGGTATCTTGCCTCTATTTCATCGGGTATACGTGATATGTCAATATGCTCGGCAACACCTTGCTCAGAAGATACGATAGATTGTTCCTCTATTAGCTCAACCTCTTGATCCGATTTTAGCAAATCGACCGATTCAGCCGTAGATTCAACCACGTCAATATTCATTAAATTACCCAGACGTTCCAGGAATACTTTACGGCCTGAAGGCATATCCATTTCATCTTCGGCATCTCCATCCAATATCCCGTCAGCCAAAGATTGTTTTTGCTCCAGAACATGCATAATACGATGTTCAATGCTGTTCTCACAGACTAGGTTAATAACCGATACATGACGTTTTTGATGCTTACGCCACGCTCTGGCAATACGTTGTTCCAGTTTCGCCGGATTCCAGGGTAAATCAACATTAATAACGACATTGGCAGCTTGCAAATTTAAACCCGTAGCACCAGCATCACTGGATAGAAATATTCGACAATCATCATCTTGCTTAAAACGATTTATTATTTCTCGTCGTTTTTTTTGAGCTACTTGCCCGGTATGCAAAGCATAATCAACCTGTTTGGATTCTAAATATTCACGAATAAGATCGAGCATCCGAGTCCATTCGGAAAAGATAATGATTTTATTCTCCGGCTCCATCAAGATCTCATCAAGGATATTTTTCAGCTCATCCAATTTTGGAGAAATTTTACAATCTTGATCCAAAATATAAGGAGTGTCACATAACATCCTCATACAGGCTAACAACATCTGTAGCTTTTTGAATTCTTCGGGAGATAAAGGCCGGTGTTTAGCTCGAGCTGTTATTCGGGCAACCTGTCCATTATACTCATCATAGCGAACAATCTGCTCTTCATGCATTTCCACATAGAATGTATTGACTGTTCGTCCCGGCAATTGTTCATCGATATCACTTTTTCGCCTGCGTAATAAAATGGGTTTCAGGCGCCTATGTAATTCCCTGAGATTTTTATGTCCACAGGGTTTTCCTTTTTCATCCAAGCGATAGAAATCCCGATTAAAACGAAACAAAGGGCCAAATAAGTGAGGATCAAGAGCCTGGACAATGGAATAAATTTCATCAATTCGATTCTCGATAGGAGTTCCAGTTAGCACAAATAAAAAAGGACTGGACAACCTTTTCACCGACTGAGCGGTCTTAGTTTGCCAATTTTTGATTCGCTGCGCTTCATCCAAAATAATCAAATCAGGATCAACTAAGCGCTGTATCTCATCTTGGTCGTATCGAATTTGTTCATAATTTAGCAGATAAAAAAAACTATCCCGTTGATACAGTCTGAGCCGTTCTGCCCGATTACCTTGAACGAGCAAGGACGGCATATCGGTAAATTTACCAATCTGCTCTTCCCACTCACTTTTTAGTGAAGTCGGACTAATGACCAATACTTTTTTGATCCCTCTTAGTTGTGACAATAAAATAGCAGCGGAAATCGCCTGAACTGTTTTTCCCAACCCCATTTCGTCAGCCAATATCGCTCTTTCAGAAAAGGCTAAATGCAGCATTCCATGTTCTTGATATTCATATAGAGGAAACTTTACCAAATCAAGATTACGTTTACCTTCAGCAACATCCGCCAAAAAAGCACTACGATGTTTGTCGCATTGTTTTTTCCGGATGATACGCTTTAACCAAGGTAGAATATGCTCTGAAAGGCGTACTTTTTCACTACTCAGGTTATGTTCTTCCAAAATCCTTGCTATTGAGGGTATAGCTATTGTAGGTTCAGCCAAAAGTTCATTATCAGCATTAAAATAGGGAGATAGTAATTGATATTCTTTTTGCTCTGGAAGATTTTTTCCTGACCAAATAACGCGTACATACGGCTTATCGGCGTGTTCTATTCGACGTTCCAGAAAAATCTCGATTCGGTTTCTGCATTCCGGCGCTTTTTTATTTTTAACAAAGCGTAAAACCCGTTCAATATGTTTGCAGGTTCCTAAGCCGTTGCTTTGATAATCAGGACAATCACAAGAATTATGACGGATAGTTTTTGATCGAAATTCAACCGTATATGTTTGTCCTGAGGGAGAGAAAACTAAAAACTCATCTGCCTGTGAAGACTTTCTCACTTTTAGCTTTTCAGTTTGAGCCCGGACCTTCCTACGTTGAATTTCGTCGATGTCGGTAGTTAACCACCCTGGTCCGATTTGTGTCTGTTTTTTGGTTTTAGTTTTTGTCGATTTTTTTGCCATGACTGTAATTCGTCAATTATTAATTTTTTCACTCCTTAAAGAGTGACGCCGATAAAAGTGTTTTAGTGTATTCTTGCTTAGGGTTGTTAAAGATTTCCTGGGTCTCACCCGTTTCAACAATTTGGCCTTCTTTCATCACCATAATATGATGAGAGACTGCTTCAATAACTTTTAGATCATGGGTAATAAATAAATAAGAAATTTGATATTTTTGCTGAAGTTCTCTTAATAAAGCCAGAACCTGCTTTTGCACCGATACATCCAAGGCACTGGTCGGTTCATCCAGCAAAATTAATTTCGGCTCTAATATGACTACTCGGGCAATGGCAATACGTTGTCGTTGTCCACCGGAAAATTCATGCGGATAACGCCAAAGAACATCCTCGTCCAAGCCAACTTCCAATAGCACCTTGATAATTCTTTCTCTACGTTGCTGTTTGTCCAGTTCCGGAAAATGAATAGTCAGTCCTTCCCCAACAATCTGTTCGATGGTCATACGAGGTGATAATGATGAGTATGGATCTTGAAAGACCATCTGAAAGTTCTTCCGCAGTGGCCTTAAGGCTTTAAAATCGAGATTGTCCAGACGCGTGGAATCAAATTCAATAGCTCCTTCACAATCTTGCAGTTTTAATAAGCAACGTCCCAGAGTAGATTTACCGGAACCCGATTCACCCACTATTCCTAATGTTTCACCATCACGTAATTTGACTGAAACATGGTCAACCGCTTTGATTTCAGATATCGTGCGTTTAAAAAAGCCAGCTTTAACAGGGAAAAAACATTTTATTTTATCACCTCTTAGCAATTCACTATTTTTATTGAGTTGTTCAGTTTCATCGTCGGGAATAATCCGTTCCGGTTCGCTATTTAATAGCTTGATCGTATACGGATGTTGAGGTTGAGCAAAGAGAGTCTCCGTGCCCCCCTTCTCAACCATATCGCCATTTTCCATCACACAGACATGATTGGCAAAACGTCGCACCATATTGAGATCATGGGTAATCAATAAAACCGCCATGGAAAATTCTTTCTGGAGTTTTTCCAAAAGTAATAAAATCTGCAGCTGTACCGTTACGTCCAGGGCAGTGGTCGGTTCATCGGCTATCAATAGTTTTGGCTTACAGGCTAAAGCCATGGCAATCATCATTCGCTGCCGCTGCCCACCGGATAACATATGCGGAAACGAATCAAAACGATTTTGAGGGTCGGGAATGCCGGTCAAATCCATTAATTCAATAGCCCGCTTTTTAGCCGCCTGTTTGGATAAACCTTCATGGATCATCAATGGTTCAATAATCTGATTGCCCACCGTAAAAGTAGGATTGAGCGAGGTCATGGGTTCCTGGAAAATCATCGATATTTGACTTCCCCGGATTCGTCGTATTTCCTTCTCAGTAAGGTTTAATATATCTTGGTTATTAAAGAGAATCTTACCATCAGGAAACCTAACCTTACGAGCCTCATGTAATTTTAATATAGACATGGCGGTAACTGATTTACCAGAGCCGGACTCACCGACCAAAGCCATGGTTTCCCCCTGCTCGATAGAAAAGCTGACTCGATTAACCACTTGGCTAAGCCCCATCGGGGTTTCAAAGGCAACGCTTAAATCTTGCACATCCAATAAAAGTTGATTTGTTTTAACCACGTCTTGCATCCATTGCCTCACGTAATGCTTCACCAATAAAAATTAACAAGGTCAAAGTGCCAACTAAGACGAAAAATGTGGTTAAGGATAACCACCACGAAGCAATATTTTCTTTTCCCTGAGCCAACAACTCACCCAAACTGGGCGTAGTGGGAGGAACTCCAAGACCTAAATAATCAAGACTGGTTAAAGCTAAAATTGCCGAACTTGCCGTAAATGGAAGAAAAGTAACAACAGCTATTAAGCTATTGGGGAGTAGATGTTTAAACATAATCCCCACATTTGATACACCAAGAGATTGTGCCGATTGCACATAGTCCAAATTACGTCCTCTTAAAAACTCTGCTCTTACATACTCCGATAATCCAATCCAACTAAATAGGGACAACAAAACAATGAGTAAACTGATACTGGGCTGAAATATCGCCGCAAAAATAATCAGTAAGTAGAGTTGCGGCATAGAACCCCATACCTCTATTAACCGCTGCGCAGAAAGGTCCACCCAGCCCCCGAAATATCCTTCTATCCCGCCGATAATAATTCCTAAAATTACACTGATGACCGTTAATACAATGGCAAATAATACCGAGAGTCGAAAGCCATAAATCAGACGAGCTAAGACATCACGCCCCCGATCATCCGTACCTAAAATATTCTGTTCAGAAGGGGCCGCAGGATTGGGAGTTAAAGCGTAATAGTTGATGGTATTGTGATTATAGGGATTAATGGGATAGACTGCCCAATTGTCCTCTTTGGACAACTGCTCTTTTATAAAAGGATCGTTATAATCGGTGGCCGTAACGAAATCTCCCCCAAAAGTGGTCTCCGGATAATCGTTAAAAAGAGGCACGAAGATTTCTTGCTCATAATAAACGACAATTGGTTTGTCATTACTAATTAACTCGGCAAAAAGACTAACAATTAATAAAATAGAAAAAATCCAAAGGGAGTAATAGCCACGTCGATTATTTTTAAACCGCAACCAGGAACGACGCCATGGAGAGAAGTTTTCCATCTCGATTTGTTCTCTTGGTACCGACTGACTTTTTTTTGTTTTCTCTTGATTGATTGTCATCTCCTCTCCTTACTTAGCCGAATCAAATTTGACACGGGGGTCTACCAACACATAACTGATATCCGTCAGTAATTTAGTCAGTAAACCGATTATGGTAAAAAGATAGAGAGAGCCCATCACAACGGGATAATCACGTTTCAATATCGATTCGTAGGAAAGTAGTCCAAGCCCGTCTAGTGAAAAGATAGTTTCGATTAACAGACTATTGGCAAAAAATGCTCCGATAAAAGCAGCCGGAAAACCGGTCACCAAAGGAATTAACGCATTTCTGAAGACATGTCGGTATAAAATAGCTTGCTCTGGCAATCCTTTGGAACGAGCCGTAGTGACATATAATTTCCGTATCTCCTCAATAAAGCTGTTTTTGGTAAGCATCGTCATAACGGCTAAAGAACCTACCATTGAAGCAATAATCGGTAAGGTCATATGCCATAAATAATCGGTAATCTTGTGAAACCAATCCAGTTGGTCCCAGTTATCAGAAACGATACCGCGTAGCGGAAACACATCCCAAAAACTTCCGCCTCCGAATAGCACTAATAAACCAATCCCTAAAATAAATCCCGGAACAGAATAACCTATTAAAATTACCGTGCTACTAATGGTATCAAAACGGCTTCCATCCCTGACTGCTTTAGCGATACCCAAAGGAATACAAATGAGATAAGTGAGAAAAAATGTCCAGAGACCTAAACTTATAGACACCGGTAGTTTAGAAACGATGAGTTCGGTAACCGAGCGATGATGAAAGTAACTATCACCCAAGTCAAACACCATAAAATTTTCCAGCATTTCAAAAAAACGAACGTAGGCTGGTTTATCAAATCCATATAGTGCTTTAATCTCTGCAATACGTTCGCTATCAACACCATCTGCACCACGATATATATTTGTCGATGTACTCCCTGCCTCCATGGCCTGATTACCACCGGTAAGCTGATTAACCAATTGTTCCACCGGACCGCCCGGTACAAATTGGATAATCACAAAGGTTATTAATAACACTCCAAAAAGGGTAGGTATCATTAATAGAAGTCTTTTTAAAATGTAAGCAAACATACGTTATTTAATAATTCAGACCGATTATTTTGGGTTATCTTGATTTTTAAACCACCAAGTTTCTAACATCCAGGCTTTTGCATTAAAGTATTTGGGGATTATTTTCGGCCATTCAAATTTATCCCAATAAGAAACACGATGGTAGGCAATAAACCATTGTGGGATCAAGTATTGCTCATTTAATAATATTCGATCAATGGCTCGTGCATAATTTAACAATTTAGTACGATCTGTGGTTCGAATTAATTTTTCCAAAAGCGCATCTATTACAGGATGCTTAATTCCGGGGTGATTTTGTGAACCTTCCACATCGGCTGAGCTGGAATGCCATCGACTCATCAGTTCATTTCCAGGCGATTGCTTTTGTCCATAACGCATCGTGGTCATATCAAAATCAAATGTTTCCAGTTTGCGTCGATACACGGCATTGTCTTTTAACCGATACTTCATCTCGATACCCAGCTTTCTTAGGTTTCGAGCGAAAGTAGCGGCAATGCGCTCAAATGCTTTTGAGCTTAACATCAGTTCAAATTCGAAAGCTTCCCCTTGAGTATTTCTAAGGGCACCATCTTTATAACGCCAGCCGGCTTCTTTAAGCAATTTTTGTGCTTGGCGAAGATTTTTACGCAGAGATGACGGTGGAGTTGTTTTTGGCGGTTGCCAAACTGTCTCGAACACTTGAGGATCGAGCTGATCTTTATAGGGTAATAAAATTTCCAACTCTTCCGCAGACGGTTTACCTTTGGCAGCTAGGTCACTATTACTAAAAAAGCTATAAGAACGTGTGTATTGACCGTAAAATAACATTCGATTGGCCCATTCAAAATCGAAAGCTAAACCCAAAGCTTCCCTGACTCGTTTATCTTTGAACATCGTTTTACGAGTATTAAAGACGAATCCTTGAATAGCTTCGTTATTTTGATGATGAAATGTATTTTTTACGATTTCACCAGATTTAAACCGCTTCCCTGAATAATCCTTTGCCCAGCTTTTAGAACTGTATACCGACATAAAATCAAATTCGCCAGCTTTAAAAGCTTCTAATGCAACCGTTCGGTCCTTATAATATTTATATACGATCCGTTTAAAATTATATGTTCCTTTTCGAGTATTGAGATCGTTTGCCCAATAATTTGGATCGCGCTCATACACTATTTGTTTGCCAAAATTGTAAGATTTAACTACATACGGACCACTTCCAATTGGAATTTCCACATTCAAATCATCGAATGGAGTGTCGCCAACCCAACTTTTGGGGAAAACAGTCAAATTCGAAATTAACATATATAGTTCAGGATTAAGCTTGGAAAAGTTAAACCTAACATGATTACCCGGCTGAATAGTCGCCGACTCAACGTCCGCCCAAAAAATTCGATAACCGGGATGAGCCTGTTTGCTTTTTAAAGTATCAAAAGAAAACTTAACGTCTTCCGGAGTCACCGGGGAACCATCGGAAAACTTAGCTTTATCGTTTATGTGAAAAGTAACAGACATACCATCGTCACCCACCTGGATATCATCGGCTAATAAGCCATAAATACTGTAAGGTTCATCAGCACTACCAACCATTAACGTTTCCAAAACCAGGTCATCTATACCATCTGCCGCCACCCCCTTTAATACGAAAGGATTAAAGGAATCAAACGTTTGTGCCAAACTGGCTAATGTCAGCGTTCCCCCTCGTGGAGCATTGGGATTAACATAGTCGAAATGTTTGAAATTTTCGGGATATTTCGGAGTGTATCCATAACCCGCCGATGGAGCGGCCATTAGCGGATTAATCGCTGTACCAATGAAGGATACAACGCTTATTAAGAATATTAGTATTTTTTTATTTATCGACATAAAAACTAAAAATTGGAAATTACACTAGTTTATTTGTTTTTTCGACGTTATGATAACAACTATTACCAATAAGTGACATTATTTTATTGTTTAAATAAAGGAGTTAAATATGGGTTTTCTACAAGGTAAAAGAGCCTTGATTGTAGGCCTGGCAAGTAATCGCTCTATCGCCTGGGGTATTGCTCAAGCAATGCATCGCGAAGGTGCTGAACTGGCATTCACTTATCAAACTGAAAAGCTACAAGGACGAGTTGAAAAGCTGGCCACCGAATGTGATTCGGATATTATCTTACCTTGTGACGTCAGCAGCGATGAACAGATCGAGCAAGTCTTCGAGAATCTCGATAATTATTGGGATCATCTTGATATTATTATCCATTCGGTCGCATTTGCTCCTCGTAATGAGTTAGAGGGAGATTACCTGGATAATGTAACTCGTGAAGGTTTCCGAACCGCTCATGATATTTCTTCCTATAGTTTCGCTGCTTTGGCTAAAGCAGGACGTAATATGATGGAAGGACAAAATGGTGCCTTATTAACCCTTTCTTATCTGGGTGCAGAACGTTCGATGCCGAATTACAATGTGATGGGATTAGCTAAAGCCAGTTTAGAAGCCAATGTTCGTTATATGGCCGAATCGTTAGGTCCGGATGGAATTCGAGTCAACTCCATTTCCGCCGGTCCAATTAAAACATTGGCTGCCGCTGGAATCGGTAATTTTAGAAAGATGCTGGATCACGTTGAAACCAATGCACCGCTAAGGCGCAATGTTACGATTGAAGACGTCGGCAACGCTGCCGCCTTCCTATGTTCTGATCTCGCATCAGGCATAACCGGTGAGAACATTTATGTCGATTCGGGTTATCACAATGTAGGGATGGGACCTCTGACAACTCCTGACAGTATTGAGTAAGAATAATATTTAATCAAAAAAAAGGAGCTTAAAAGCTCCTTTTTTTGTTAACGATTTATAAAAAAACTACTGTTCTCCATATATCGCTTTTTCGTTTCTCTCAATACTAGTTTCAGCACGAGCCTGCATGACACCGAGATTACCGAACAACTGCCCTCTTGAACGCTCCATGATACTGCGTATGGTTTGTGCATACTGTTCATCATCATTTTTGCCGTCTTCCACTGCCTTAACAATAATCAATGCGGCATTATTCCCCGGCACCTTAACCGTTTCAGCTAGTGGCTTATCTGTAACTCGAGGCATTGTGAAGGCTTTTTGAGTTATACTACGTGGCGTTTCTTTATCGGCACGTTCGATTAGCCCTTTATCAATCATTTCCAGATTGTTTTGCTTTAATTGCTCATCGATGCCATTACCCTCATTAAAGGTTTTAAGTAAACTATCCGCTAACTCTATCGCCCTTTCGGTAGCCATTTTCTGAATCAAAATGTCTTTGATCGTATCGGTGACTTGTTCTAATGGTTTTATGGAAGCCGGTACACGCTCACTTAAACGCACCACCACAACATTATCATTGCCCAAGTCGACCACATCACTATTAGTACCGGTTTCTAAAACCTGCTCGCTAAAAGCTTTTTCCAATAATTTCGGATTAGCAAAGATATCCTCTCCACCATTTCTGGATATAAATGGACTTTTTTCCACTTTTAAATCAATTTCAATGGCTGCCGGCTCAAGAGAATCTGGTTGTTCATAAGCGATTGTTTCCAACGCTTCAGATTTTTCATAATAAGGCTTTTCAGCTTTATCAAACTGAATTTTACTGATAATTTCTTGCTTGACCTCTGTTAATGGCTTGACTTGGGAATCTTTTATAGCTGTCACCATTATAATGTGATATCCAAAAGGTGATTCAAATGGCTCGGTGATGTCATTAACAGCTGTGCCAAACGCCTTTTCTTCAAATTCCGGCACCATATCACCTTTTTTGAAATAACCTAAATCTCCACCATTGGTAGCTGAACCAGGATCCTTAGAAAACTCTTTCGCCAGAGTGGCAAAATCTTCGCCTTCTTTTAAACGTTTGTGGATACCCTCAATCTCTTGTTTAGCTTTTTCTTTAATTTCATCACTGTCGTCAGCTTTAAAACTAATCAAAATATGACTGGCTTGGCGCTCTTCATCACTGGTATAATTTTGGTTGTTCTCTTCATAATATTTTTGTATCTCGGTCTCATCAACTTCAATAGCTTTCGCTAAGGTATCTCGAGACACCTGTAGATATTCCAATTGCACTGTTTCAGGAACTTCAAATTCGACCTGATGAGTCTGATAATGTTCCAAAATCTGTTCATCAGTTGGTTGAATAGTTTCTTTAAATCCGTCTGATTTAATTTCTACATAAGAAATATCTCGTTTTTGTTTAACCAGTTTCATGACCTGTTCTATTTCAGCATCAGTAATAATGGCGCTCTGTTGAATTCCTTGTAAATATTGCTCAATTAAAATGTCTTTGGTCAGGCTATTACGATAACGCTCCAAATTCATTCCCATCCGACTTAATATCTGGCGAAAAACCTGTTCGGAAAATTTACCGGTATCGGGATCAACAAAGTTGGGATCGGCAACAATCTGCTGGTCCAATTGGCTTTTACTTACTGTATAGCCACTTTCGGTTAAAAGATTAAGCAATGCGTAATTATTGATTAAACGTTCTAAAACTACGCTTTTAATCTGACGCTCATTACCCTGTCCCTGACTTTGTTGCTGTTCATTCTGCACAGCATTTTGAAATTCATAGGTAGTAATTTGACTTTCACCTACCGTGGCCACCGCGGGATTAGAATCAGGCGTGATATAACTATTGACACCCCAAAGAGCAAATGGAATGGAGATTAATATAACAATAGCCCAGGCAAACCAGCCTTTGGCTTTCTCTCTTATAAAATGTAGCATCATAAGCTTAGTTGTCTCTTAACTTAAAATGAAATATTGCAACATAAAAAAAAAGCGCGTCCGATATTCAGACACGCTTTTTAATTTGGCGGAGCGGACGGGACTCGAACCCGCGACCCCCGGCGTGACAGGCCGGTATTCTAACCAACTGAACTACCGCTCCGGGTTTTGGTGGGTGATATAAGATTCGAACTTATGACCCCCGCCTTGTAAGGGCGGTGCTCTAACCAGCTGAGCTAATCACCCAAATCAAGCTTTAAAATGAGGCGTTAGTTTACAGCTTCTTTTAATGCTTTTCCAGCTTTAAATGCAGGATTTTTTGCAGCTTTAATCTGAATAGTTTCACCGGTACGAGGATTACGACCCGAACGAGCAGCTCTATCTCTTACTTCGAAAGTTCCAAAGCCAATTAAAGTAACAGGCTCGCCATTTTTTAATGATTCTGTAACCGCATCAATAGTTGCATCTAATGCTCTTCCTGCTGCAGCTTTAGTTAAGTCTGCATTTTCAGCAATCGCACTTATTAGTTCTGATTTATTCACTAATATTCCCCTTTGTTATAATGAACGAATTCATATTTTTCCAGATAATTCCAAATAGCTAATTTCGGCTCGCCATGGTTAGATTTGTTTTTCTCGCCATGATGTTAAACCACTAACGAAGAGGCTATATTGAAGCATAAAACAACCTATAAAATCTACTCCAAAAAGCCATTAATCAGTAATTATTTTACAAAAATGTCTAATGTGCACGGATGGCCGGTTCAGAAACCTCTTTAGCCCCCGATTTTTTGACCTTTTTAGCCTTTTCGGGAGGAGTTTGAAGTGCCTCTGGGCTATGCAGTAAAGCGATCTGCAATACCTCGTCAATCCACTTTACCGGACGGATATCCAGTTTTTGTAAAATGTTTTTTGGAATCTCGCTAAGATCCTTTTTATTTTCGGCCGGTATGATGACAGTTTTTATTCCGCCACGCAAGGCCGCAAGCAATTTTTCCTTTAATCCGCCAATGGGTAAAACTTCGCCTCGCAAAGTAATTTCACCCGTCATGGCCACTTCAGCCTTCACTGGAATCAAAGTTAAAGCCGATACAATAGCCGTACACATACCAATCCCTGCGCTGGGACCATCTTTGGGTATGGCTCCTTCGGGAACATGGATATGGATATCTTTATCTTCAAATATCTCATGTTCTATATTCAACATTTCTGCACGACTGCGTACTACCGACATAGCGGCCTGAATCGATTCTTTCATCACATCGCCCAGTTGGCCGGTAACCGTATTTTTACCCTTACCCGGCATCACTGCCGTCTCGATAGATAGAATATCACCACCCACTTCGGTCCAAGCCAGTCCGGTCACTTGTCCAATCCGGTCTTGATCTTCTACACTTCCATATCTAAAGCGTCGAACGCCAAGATATTTTTCCAGGTTGCGTGCCGTTACTGTCACTGATTTAGTTTTTGGTTCGACCAAAATACTGCGCACGACTTTCCGACAAATTCTGGAAATTTCTCGCTCAATGTTTCTAACGCCTGCTTCGCGCGTGTAATATTGAACTATATCCCGAATAGCACCTTCACTGATCTTAAGTTCATTATCTTTAAGACCACTGTTTTTCATTTGCTTAGGTAATAAATAGCGTTCGACAATATTAATTTTCTCGTCTTCGGTATAACCAGACAGACGAATAACTTCCATTCGATCCAATAATGGTGCCGGAATGTTCATGCTATTGGAGGTGGCAACGAACATGACTTCTGAAAGATCATAATCTACTTCCAAATAATGATCGTTGAATATGTTATTTTGTTCTGGGTCCAATACTTCTAACAGAGCCGAAGACGGATCACCACGCATATCCATGGACATCTTATCGATTTCATCCATTAAAAATAATGGATTTTTAACCTTAACCTTGGACATGTTTTGAATGATCTTTCCTGGCATAGAGCCAATATAAGTTCTTCTATGGCCACGAATTTCTGCCTCATCACGAACACCACCAAGAGACATTTTAATAAACTTACGACGTGTTGCTCGAGCAATCGAACGCCCTAAAGAAGTTTTACCAACCCCAGGAGGTCCGACTAAACATAAAATTGGACCTTTTAGCTTTTTAATCCGTTGTTGAACAGCAAGATACTCCAGGATTCGTTCTTTGACTTTTTCCAATCCATAATGATCTTCATCCAGAATCTCTTGGGCTTCTACTAGATCGTGCCGAACCTTGGAACGCTTTTTCCAAGGCACATTGGTCAACCATTCAATATAGTTGCGGACTACCGACGCTTCCGCAGACATAGGTGACATCATTTTCAGCTTATTCAATTCAGAACCAGCTTTGGTCTTGGCCTCATTGGTCAGACCATTGTTTTTAATCTTATTTTCCAGCTCGTCAATTTCGTTTGGTAGATCATCAATATCATTAAGCTCTTTCTGAATAGCCTTCATCTGCTCATTCAAATAGTATTCACGCTGGCTTTTTTCCATCTGTCTTTTAACTCGACCACGAATGCGTTTCTCTACTTGAAGAATATCAATTTCGGCTTCCATAATGGCCATTAATTGTTCCAAACGGTCACGCACCGACTCAATTTCGAGGATCTTCTGCTTCTCTTCTATTTTTAATGCCATATGAGCAGCGACAGTATCAGCCAAACGGCTGGGTTCCTCTATAGAAGAAAGTGATGACAAGACTTCCGGAGGAATTTTATCATTCATTTTCACATATTGTTCAAACTGATTGACAACCGAACGCATCAAAACATCAGATTCACGTTCGTCCAATTCTTCCTCTTTTACCATTGCCACCCTGGCAGAGTAAAAATCGTCATTTTCCTGATAAGCAATAAGATGCGCTCTTTGATCACCCTCAACTAAAACTTTAACCGTACCATCGGGTAGTTTTAATAATCTAAGAATGGAAGCGATGGTGCCAAACTGATGAATTTCAGCCGGTTGCGGATCATCATCCGAAGCACTTTTTTGCGCTACCAATAGAATCTTTTTATCGTCATCCATTGCTGCTTCTAATGCTTTGATCGACTTATCACGCCCAACATATAAAGGAATAACCATATGCGGATAAACGACTACATCACGCAATGGTAAGACAGGATAGATCTCGAGATTTTTTTCCGTATCAGACATAAAAGACTCTATTGGGTTGTATTTTGAAAAAAATTGATACTATGAGTATGTGGGAAATAGAAAAAAATTCAAGACTTGACTTTATCTTAAGGTACAAAAACCGAGAAAAAGAGCTGTTTTACTCAATATTAATCCTTAAATTGGATAAATTCCAATATTTTTGTATAAATGCCGGTCGAAATGGATTTTTTTGCCGTATTAATAATAAAAAAGCCAATTTCTTAATAGAAACTGGCTTTAATTATGTATTTTTTAGAGGATTAGATGATTTTATTCGCCAGAAGCTTTCTTATCCTTATTTTCATAGATTAATAAAGGTTCCGATTCACCTTCAACCACATTTTCGTCAACTACGACTTTTTGAACATCTTCCATAGAGGGTAGTTCATACATAGTATCCAACAATATGCCCTCCATGATGGAACGTAAACCACGTGCACCGGTTTTTCTCGACATGGATTTTCTGGCAATAGCTGCCAAAGCATCCTCCCTAATTTCCAGTGCTGCTCCTTCCATCTCAATCAGCTTGGAATACTGTTTACTCAATGAGTTTTTCGGTTCCGTTAAAATCCGAACCAAAGCTTCTTCATCCAGTTCTTCAAGCGTAGCAATAACCGGTAAGCGACCCACAAACTCTGGAATTAAACCATATTTTGTTAAATCTTCCGGCTCCACATCTTGAATCGTTTCACCAAACAGCTTGTCATCATCTTTGGTTTTCACATCAGCAGAGAAACCAATTCCACCTTTTACGGAACGCTGCTGAATAACTTTATCCAGACCGGAGAAAGCACCACCACAGATAAATAAAATATTAGCGGTATTAACTTGCAAAAATTCCTGCTGCGGATGCTTACGTCCACCTTGTGGAGGAACCGAAGCAATAGTCCCTTCAATTAATTTCAGTAAAGCCTGCTGCACACCTTCCCCGGAAACGTCACGGGTAATGGAGGGATTGTCAGACTTGCGGGAAATTTTATCGATTTCATCGATATAAACTATCCCGGTTTGTGCTTTTTCTACGTCATAATCACATTTTTGCAGTAATTTCTGAATGATGTTTTCAACATCTTCACCAACGTACCCAGCCTCAGTCAAGGTGGTTGCATCGGCTATGGTGAATGGTACATCCAACAACCTTGCCAGCGTTTCCGCCAATAAAGTTTTACCGCTACCGGTTGGACCGATTAGTAATATATTGCTCTTGGATAACTCAACATCGTCTTTTTTATATCCGTTTTCCAAACGTTTGTAGTGGTTATAAACGGCCACTGATAAAATTCGTTTGGCGGTAGCTTGACCTATTACATACTCATCAAGGGTAGTGTTGATTTCCCGAGGAGTCGGTAATTTCTTTAAGGTCTGCTCATCGGTTTGTTCCTGAATTTCTTCACGAATAATGTCGTTACATAATTCAACACATTCATCACAAACAAAAACAGATGGGCCAGCTATCAGCTTTCTTACTTCATGCTGACTTTTGCCACAAAACGAACAATACAATAGCTTGCCGTTATCATCGCCTTTATTATGTGTGTCATCACTCATCGACTTTCCTCTTTATCTAACCCCAACGATATTACTATTGGTAATAGAATTTAGACTAACTTCTCACTTTACTCTTATTCAGATTCGGCAATCTCACGATGCGAGATCACCTTATCCACTAATCCATATTCTACCGATTTTTCAGCGCTCATGAAATTGTCGCGATCGGTATCAGCAGCAATAACATCCATAGGCTGTCCGGTATGATCAGCCATAATCTGGTTAAGCTTATCTTTTAGTGCCAGTATTTCTTTGGCATGAATTTCTATATCAGATGCCTGACCTTGAAACCCACCTAAAGGTTGATGGATCATCATGCGTGAATTAGGCAGACAAAAACGTTTTCCTTTTGCCCCACCGGTCAATAATAACGCCCCCATACTGGCCGCTTGACCTATGCACATGGTGCTAACATCACACTTTATGAACTGCATAGTATCATAAATGGCCATACCGGCTGTCACCGAGCCTCCCGGCGAATTAATATATAAATGTATATCTTTATCCGGATTTTCCGACTCTAAAAATAATAATTGAGCCACAATCAGGTTAGCCATGTGATCCTCTACTTGACCAACCATAAAAATTACCCGCTCTTTAAGCAAACGAGAATAGATATCATAAGAACGCTCACCTCGCGATGATTGTTCTATTACCATAGGTACTAGAGCCATACTTGTATAATCCATTTCAGTATTTGTGCAGAAAACAATTTCATTTAATCGATATATTTACCCTGGTATATTTTTGGGTAGACCACTATCGATTATTCCATCTGCTTCGAACCTTTCCATTCGGAAAAGTTCGAATAACCAGCAAATTTATTTGGCTGGTGACATAAAGTCAGCAAAAGACAGTTCTTTCTCAGAAACATTTGCCTGTTCATGAACCCAAGCTACCACTTTTTCTTCCAATAATAAAGACTCAATTTCAGCCAATCGTTCTTTATTACCCATGTAAAACTCTACTACTTCTTTTGGATTTTCATAGCTTTCGGCAAGTTCTTCCACTCGAGCTTTAATTTCATCCGGGGTATTTTTCAATTCATGTTGCTTTACGATATCGGCCAAAATTAATCCTAAGGCGACCCGACGTTTAGCCTGTTCTTCAAACAACGTCAAATCAAGATCCTGATCTTTTGGCGCTTCAATCTGATATTGCTGTTGCATTTGAGCAGCAATATTTTTTGCCTCTTCAGTCACCAAAGCCTTGGGGACATCGACGTCATGAAATTCCAATACTTTATCCATAACATCATTTTTTTCTTTAGCAGCAGTATTGCGGTCCAATTCCACCTGCATATTCTTTTTCACTTCAGCGCGGAATGCGTCCAGCCCACCATCGCTGACTCCAAACATTTTAAAAAAGTCATCGTCTAATTCAGGTAAGTGTGGTTCTTCAACTTTTAATACATTAACTTTAAAATCAACTGGTTTTCCGGCTACTTCGTCAAAATGGTAATCTTCAGGGAAGTTTAGGTTCAAGTTTAATTCATCACCGGCTTTGGCACCAATTAATCCATCTTCAAAACCAGCTATCATCTGCTTACTGCCAACGGTCACTGGAACACTTTTTCCTTCATTTCCTTTAAATGCTTCACCATCAATAGTACCGACAAAATCGGTAGTCACCTTATCATTTTCCTGAATTCCACGTTCTACTTCATGGAAATGTTGGTGTTGCTTACGAATATTTTCAACCGTGGTATCTATATCGGTTTCTTCTATTTTTACTATAGGTTTTTCAAATTCAGCTGAATCCATAGCGGCAATGGTAATTTCCGGATACACTTCAAACTCAGCAGAGAAAACTACTTTTTCTTTATCGTCTTGCGTGACTGGCTTAATTTCAGGTGTACCGGCAGGTTGTAATTTTTCCTGCATAACGGCTTCGTAGAAACTGCGTTGAATTTTTTCATTAAGAACTTCAGCATTTACTTGTGCGCCAAAGCGTTTTTGAATGACAGAAAAAGGCACTTTACCAGGACGGAAGCCGTTCAATTTAGTTGTACGTGTAAGCGATTGAAGGCGGGATTTAACTTCACCGTCCAGCTCGGCGGCTGGAAGCTCTACCGTCATAATCCGTTCTAAACCTTCTTTTGTTTCTACTGAAACCTGCATTTTCTATCCTCATCAAGAAACGTTAATAAAATAATCACTGTTTACCCGTCTAGGGTAATAAACCCTCTATTATATCGGTTAGCGAGAAAACAAAAAAGATTCTTGTTTATTTTCTAGTTGCTAATCGTTAGAAGGTTAAAGTTTTTGCACCTGATACTAGTATTTTATTAATGACAATGAGTCTTAATAACAAACATAGTACAAAAGTACGAAATTCGTCTTTTATTAAGTATTTCGGAGAAATTTCAAGAAAATAGGATTGCCACAAGTGCAGCTAAATTGGGAGAGGTATTTCTTTGTAATTATAGAGATACAATTAAATGGTGCGGGAGGAGAGACTCGAACTCTCACACCTTGCGGCACTGGAACCTAAATCCAGCGCGTCTACCAATTCCGCCACTCCCGCATTTACCCAAAAATCAGCCAAAATCTTAACTGTGTATATTATGGGGTTTTCCGTTTTAAAGACAAGTAAAAAAAGTTAATTTTTTATTTGTCACTTTCCTATTAATTTTCATCTTGGAAAGTTCATTTCAGTATTAAATAAATGGGGTGAACGAAGGGGCTCGAACCCTCGACCACAGGAGCCACAATCCTGAGCTCTACCAACTGAGCTACGCTCACCATAATATGTTACTGAGTCATCACCGAGCAATAATGGCGCGCCCGGCAGGATTCGAACCTGCTACCCTCGGCTTAGAAGGCCGATGCTCTATCCAGATGAGCTACGGGCGCATTATCTGGTTCTTTCCTAAGATCAAACAAACGAGATAAAATCACTTTGAACAATAGCATTTAAGAAATTGGTCGGGGTAGAGAGATTCGAACTCCCGACATCTTGCTCCCAAAGCAAGCGCGCTACCAGACTGCGCTATACCCCGATTTCTTAAACCTAATCAAGACTATCTAAACAGTCACCAATTAGTCAAAAAGGAAGTTATTCCTGATTTGCGGGGCATATGTTAGTTGAATCTTTTTTCATTTGCAACAGTTTTTTTCACAATTCTGAAATAAGTTTTTAAAGTTAAGATTTTGTTGTTTCCCGGCTCATTTAAGTATTCCGATTTACGACAATTATTCCTTTATAACCGCAATTTATGAAGTACAATTATTATATACCCAAACCATCTGGAAATGTATGATTCAGATTTCCAGATGGTTTGGGTATCGAGAGGTATAACCTTTCACCTAAGTCCGTAAATACTCGCAAATAATACGAGGTGACTGCTAAACTATTATATAACGATGTCGATACAATGATATAGCCGACGCTTTTTGCACACTTTAAGCAGGAGAATACAGTGACAAGCCAATTAAATCCGTCATCACAAAATGCGGACGATTCAATACATCGCCTGGAACTTCTATTATTTTATATGGGAGGAAAAAGGCGTTTTGGAATTAATGTATTAAAAGTTAAAGAGGTTATCCCCTGCCCTCCTTTAAACCACTTACCCTCGGCTAATCACAATATACTGGGGGTATCAACCATGCGGGGTCTGACCGTACCTATTATTAATCTGGCTCAAGCAGTTCGCTCTTCCCGTGTGCCGTTTACCGAGGAACAAATTCTGAAAGGCTCGGTCATAACGACGGAAATCAATCGTTCTAGCCAGGGACTATGGGTTACTGCTATCGATAAAATTAAAATTGTCGATTGGAAAGATATTAAACCACCCAGTCAAAAAGGTTCTATTGCAAGTTATACAACCGGAATCACTTTAATCGACGGTGAACTAGTACAAATCCTAGATATCGAAAAAGTTCTAGGGGAGGTATTGGGCATCGAAATTGAACATGACAGCTTTAGCTACGAAAGTGATACCCTCGCACCACTTAAAGATAAATTGGTTTTCGTTGTCGATGATTCCCCCATGGCAGTTAAACAAACCACAATTGCCCTAGATAAACTAGGCCTTAAGCATATTGTTGCTGTGGATGGCAAATTGGCCCTGGAAAAATTGATAAACTATGAAGAATCTGAACAACCGATCGATATGATTATTAGCGATATTGAAATGCCGGAGATGGATGGTTATACCTTTGTTAAAGAGGTGCGTAAACTTCCCGAATACAAGGATATTCATATCCTGATGCATACATCCTTAAACGGTCAAATGAACCTGCAACGGGCTATCTCCGCCGGAGCTAACGATGTACTCACCAAATTTGTGCCGGAAGAGTTAGCCAAAAAAATTGTAGACCAATTAACCAATCATAATTCCAACTAGATCATGTTAATATAATAGTTAGACAAAATAGGAATAGGGTCTTAAGGAATGAATAAAACAATTGTAGTTATCGGTATCGGCGAAATGTCCGGGGTTTTTATAAGAGGCTTGTTAAGTAGCGGATATACTATTGTGCCGGCTTTAAGAGAAACTGATCTCAATCAGCTGGCTGAACAATATCCAGCTCCTGATATGATATTGGTGGCTGTTGGCGAAGCTGATTTGGCCAAAGTATTAAACGCTGTACCGACGACCTGGAAAAGTAACCTGGCATTACTACAAAACGAACTGCTGCCCAATCAATGGCAAAAACACGATTTAGTCAATCCAACTGTGATATCAGTATGGTTTGAGAAGAAGCCCGGACAAGATTATAAGGTCTTAGTTCCTTCTCCAGTGTTTGGCCCCAATTCAAAAATATTGTTGAATGGTTTAACTAAACTTAATATTCCTGCCTGGGAGGTAGCAAACGAGGAAGAATTACTATTTGAGTTAGTACGTAAAAATATCTATATTTTATGTACCAATATTTCAGGTTTAAAGGTTGGCGGTGATGTGAATAGTCTTTGGACTGAACATCGACATTTGGCTTTAAACGTCATTGAGGACGTATTGGCAATTCAAAATCATATGACGGGCGTGGAAAATGATAAAGAAAGATTAATCGAAGGTATGGCGGAAGCAATTAATGGCGATCTAAACCATAAGTGTATGGGACGCTCAGCACCGGCCCGATTACAAAGGGCGCTGGAATATGCCCGTGAACACAACATAGAAGTTCCCACCTTGGAAGCAATTCAGGCAGAACTCTAAAAAAACTTCCCACTTAGCCTTTCGGGCTATGTGGAATTAATCCAATTCTTTGAAAAAATACTTGCGATAATGAATCAATTCATTAATAGAATCTTTAATATCATCTAATGCCAAGTGTTTACCACTTTTCTTAAATTTTGGTATTCCGGAATTATTTCCACTATATGCCTTTGGAGACCAGCGTTTAAGCATCTCCTTGACAGCACTGACATCGTAATTACGATAGTGAAAATAAGCTTCCAATGCAGGCATCTCTTTAACCAGAAAGCGTCGGTCCTGACCGATACTATTACCACACATGGGCGATACTCCGGAAGGAACATATTGTCGAACAAAATCCAAAGTTTGTTGTTCTGCCTGAGCACAAGAGGTCTTCGATTGTCTGACTCTTTCGGTCAGTCCCGATAAACCATGTTGTTTGGTACACCATCCACCCATGGCAGACAATACCTCGTCATTTTTATAAATGGCGATACTGGGTCCGGTAGCAAGCACATTCAAGTCTTTATCCGTTATGATGGTCGCAATTTCAATTATGCAATCCTGATCCGGTTCCAATCCGGTCATTTCAAGGTCGATCCATATAAGATTGTTGTGATCCTGCACTTTAACTTTCACCTACGCTAGAATTATAATAGAGGCCATTTTGGTTGCCTGATACGATAATAATGTCAATTTTTACTCAAATTTTTCTCTTTATGTTGCTCTTGACCACCTTAGTTAAATGGTGGTTGAACAGACGTCAAATTTCCCATGTATTAGCGCATAGAGATACGACTCCACAAGCCTTTTCCGAAAAGATTTCACTGGAAAATCATCAAAAAGCCGCTGATTACACTATGACAAAAATCAAATTTAGTCAACTTGAGCTTTTCTACGGTAGCTTTTTACTATTACTCTGGACTCTTGGAGGTGGTCTAAACTGGCTGGACCAGTACCTGAGCGATTTTTCCGAGAATGCCATTATTGGCGGCATTGTATTTATTATTTGTTTTTCCATTATCGGTTCCATTTTAGAACTTCCGTTTGCGATTTATAACACCTTTGTATTAGAAGAACGTTTTGGCTTTAATCGTACCTCGGTGAAGCTATTTATCAGTGACCTGATTAAACAACTCATTTTAATGCTGATTATCGGTATTCCATTGCTATACGTCATTTTATGGCTAATGCAGAGTGCCGGACAATTATGGTGGCTGTATGCCTGGGGTGTATGGTTGAGCTTTAGTCTGATTATGATGTGGGCATATCCAGCATTTATCGCCCCGCTGTTTAATAAGTTTAGCGAACTGGAAAATGTCGATCTTCGTCAGCGGATTGAAAATCTAATGCAACGTTGCGGCTTTCACAGTACCGGTATTCTGGTTATGGATGGTTCTAAACGCTCCAGCCATGGCAACGCCTACTTTACTGGCTTGGGAAAAAACAAACGTATCGTCTTTTTCGATAATCTCCTGGAATCTCTGGATGGAGCTGAAATTGAAGCAGTGCTTGCGCATGAATTAGGTCATTTTAAGAAAAAACATATTCAAAAACGTCTGATTCATATGAGCGTGTTGTCTTTGCTTGGATTTTCCATATTAGGCTATTTAATGCAACAGGAGTGGTTTTATCATGGTCTAGGCATGGAAAGCATGTCAATTCATGCCGCCTTAATACTATTTAGTTTGATAATGCCGGTTTTTACTTTTTTGTTTTCTCCGCTGTTTTCAATTTTAAGCCGCAAGCACGAATTTGAAGCCGACGACTTCGCCGCGTCTCAGGCTAGCGCTCAAAAGTTAATCGATGCTCTGGTAAAACTTTATAAGGAGAACTATAGTACCCTAACCCCTGACCCGCTTTACTCCAGTTGGTATGATAGCCACCCACCGGCTCCTATTCGGGTATCTAATTTACAAAAGCATATAACGACCAACTAGGTATTGTTTTAAATGGCTAACAAACGAAAGCTGAGCCGTAAACAGCAATGGCGGATTAATAAGATTCAGGATGAGCGAGTTAAGCGGTCACAAAATAAAGCCAATCAACTCGATAGCTTATATGAGTATGATGATGATGAAGAGGAACAACAAGGCCTAGTCGTTCAACATTTTGGTAAAACCTTGGCTATCGAAGATCTCAATGACGGTAACAATTTTCGTTGTACCATCCGTCAAAATCTTGGAGCTATAGTCTGTGGAGATAAGGTAATCTGGAAAAAAATTCATCTTCGCCAAGAGAATGAAAATAATAATAAACAAAGCCTATTTGATGGCGTGGTACTAGCAGTCATGGAGCGAGAAAGCTTGTTGGCTCGTCCCGATCCCTATGGTAAGAAGAAAGCCATTGCAGCTAATATTGATCAAATACTGGTGGTTACTTCTCCCCTTCCACAATTAAATAAACGTCTTATTGACCGATATTTGGTTGCCGCCGAAGTGAATCGTATAAAACCGATAATAGTACTAAACAAAATCGATCTGCTTGCCGATATAGAATTGCAACAATTGCAGGAAATGCTGGCAATATATCAATTATTGGACTATCAAATTATTTATACCAGTGCCAATCTAGCTAATGGTCTAAATGAATTAAAGGCTATCCTGCAAAATAAAAACAGTATTTTTGTCGGACAGTCCGGGGTCGGTAAATCGTCTTTAGTTAATTTGTTGTTACCTCAGGCACAAGCACGTACTGCTGAGATTTCTGCAGCAACAGGAAAAGGCAAACATACTACCAGTGCGGCTGTACTTTATCACTTGGAACAAAGTGGCGTGCTTGGAGGATGCTTAATCGATTCTCCCGGAATACGTGAGTTTGGTCTTTGGGATATTAGTAAAGAAGAAGTAGAATATGGTTTCAAAGAGTTTCACAACTTTACTGGAAAATGCCGTTTTAGAAATTGTAAACACATAAATGAACCGGATTGTGCTATTCTTGAGGCACTTAAAAATAATAATATAAACCAGGAACGTTTTGAAAGTTTCAGACAAATCCTAGAATCCTTTTAAACTATGCCAGATTCAGATCAACAAAAAATTCAGGCTTTTATAAAAAAAATTGGTGACAACCCTCTTCCAGTTTTAAATCCGACAGTTCCAAAAATTACCGAAGAACTGGGCCAAGAGGTATTTAATTACGAACGTCTCGGCCAATTAGTTTATCTTGATCCATTATGTGTTTTTAACTTCTTGGCTTGGGCTAATAATCATAAACAGGAAATCGCCCCCGACTCAGAAGAGAAAATAAAAACGCCAAAACATGCTGCGATGTTGTTGGGTACCGATAATATTGACCGTTGCATGAAGGAATTTAAACCATTAAGTACTTTAAAAAACCAAGCTATCGCCAATAAATTGGAACGTTTGGCCTGTCGCGCTTTACATACTGCCTATCAGGCCAGGAATTTGGCCAGAATTATGCGAAGTAGAGCCTATGAAACCGTTTACTTAAGTGCTTTAATGATGCCTTTAGCCGAGCTGTTGGTCTGGTATGCTGAACCTAAAAAAGCGCAAAAAGTAGAACTTCTGATCATACAGGAAAAACAGCCGGAAACAGAAGCACAGATTAAGATTTTTGGCTTTACCTATATTGACTTGGTAATAACCATGGCACCATTATGGCATTTGCCAGAAACGTTTATTAGTGCTTTGCAAACCGAAGTGCTGGGAGAAGCAAAAAAATCCATCCTATGTATTAAACTGGCCGATAAATTGGCACGACTGATCGATTACGGCTGGTATCATCAACAAGTTTATGACTTTTTTGAGTTTTGCCAGGAGATGACACCATTTTCCAGTAGCCGATTAAATAAAGAGTTCCATAAGATTGCACTACAGATGGCTTGGGAAGGTAACGACTATTATCAAGTCATATTACCGGCAGTTTATATAAGCCTACAAGAAGGTAAGGTTCCCTATCAGCAAGTCATATCACTGGACACACCTAAACAACCACAAAATGAATCAGAATTGGATTCGACCATCGTGCGTTTAAATACTCAGGTTGCCCATAAAGAACAAGCAGGAGGTCCCAAAAACCTGGAATCGGCTTCTAATCTTCCGACTCTGATTCAATTGACAATCAACTCATTACATAGTTCGAATCGTTTTTTCCAAACGGTATTTTTAATGCTGGATAAAAATAAATCCGATCTGATTGTGCGGATGGGTAAAGGACTTGATGACAACGCCATCATGTTACAAAAAATCAATGTTTCCAGACAAAGAAATCTATTTTCTATTTTATTGGAAAAGCCACAATCTATCTTTGTTAAGCAAGCAGAATTTAACCGTTACGAAAAATTTTTTAGCAGTGAAATTTCCAATCTACTTCCAGCTACCGAATTTTGTGCTAAAGCACTTTTTTATCATAATAAGCCGATTGGTCTATTTTACGTTACCGGAGAAAACCAACTACTCAAAGAGGACTATGACTTTTTTAGAAAGACTCTGGTACGATTTGACCAACATTTATCCAAAATCAGTTAGGTTGAAAACTTAGAGTTTATTTCTTATACTCCTAGCGGATTATCTTTATTTCCGGGTTGGATTCTTAGGTAAACATTTTGTTTAACCGGACAACAGGATTTTAAGGGAGGGACAAAATAATATGAACTTAAAATTCCAAAATAAAAACAAAAACCTCATAAAATTAATCGCCATATCGTCTTTTATTTGGCTGCACCCCGTCTATGCATGGGTTGGAGGAGAACAGAAAGAGAACGAGCGCGAAGAAGCCATGCATATGACGCCTGATCTGGAAAATGGCAAACGTATCTATGAGTTATGTGCGATTTGCCATCATGAAACCGGATGGGGTGACGGTGCCGATATCAGTCAACGTCAAAAGCCCGGTTATTTTCCAATTTTGGCCGGTCAACATCGCAATGTATTAATTAAACAATTAGCCGATATTCGTGCCGGAAATCGCGATAACCCTATGATGTACCCCTATACACTGGACAAATACATCGGTGGAACTCAGGGAATTGCAGACGTCACCGCTTATATTTCACAATTACCAGGCCATCCACAAAATACGGTTGGTCCCGGCAACGACCTATTATTAGGTAAAGATCTATATCGAGTCCATTGTGAAAAATGTCACGGTAAGTATGGTGAAGGAAGCAACGAAGATTTTTACCCACGTTTGGAGGGGCAACATTATGATTACATGCTGCGCCAATTCATTTGGATTCGTGACGGTAAACGCCGCAATGCCAATTATAAAATGCGACGCCAGATAGCTCGCTTTACCTTTAGAGAAATGATGGCAGTAGTCGATTATTCATCGAGGCTTAAACTTCCGAAAAAAGATGATTCCGCAAAATCAAAAACAGAAAAAAAATAACAAAATATACTATTATTTGGGATAAAAATGTTTAATACAGTTCGCAACGTTTTTTTTATTTTACTGATTGCCCTTAGTTTTCAGCCTATTTGGGCCGGAGATTTAACCCCAAAACTACTTAAAGCAGTAGCATCCTCGAATAGTGAAGATGCCGAGAAGTTACTGGCACAAGGAGCCAACCCGAATGGAGTGGGAGAGTTTGGATATTTTCCATTAATCTATGCTGCGGAAGATAACAACTTAAAAATGGCGGAGCTATTGATCCGCTATGGAGCATCCCCTGAGAAAAAAACCAAAACCGGTTATACAGCATTAATTGCAGCTGCCGAACAAGGCAATATGCAGATGGCAAATCTGCTACTGATCAATGGTGCAAAACCGCAGACTAAAACTCGTAAGGGTCAGGATGCTTTTATGATTGCCGTGCGTTCCGGTTATGAAGACGTTCTCTCTATGCTTATTGCCTATGGTGCCAGCGTCAACACGGCGGATCGCAACGGTCATACCGCATTAATGGAATCTATCACACGAGACCATTTTCATATTATGCGCATGTTGTTAATGGCTGGAGCCGATGCCAATGTTGAAAATAACAAAGGCGGTACAGCCTTAATGCTGGCGTCCGAAAAGGTTGATGCCTCTTATGTCGAAGAGTTATTAATTCGCCATGCCGATATTGATGCACATGATGAAACCGGTTCCACGCCTTTACAAATCGCTGCTTCGCTAGGCAATCTGGAAACAGTTCGGGCTTTACTTAAAAACAAGGCAAATATTAATAGTGTGGACAACGATGGTTGGACGCCTTTAATGTCGGCAGCCTTTGAGGGAAGAAAAAACGTAGTACAGCTATTATTAAATCATGGCGCAGATGTCACCGTTAAGGATAAACAAGGATATGATGCCATCCACTTGTCTCGCAAGGCTAAAAACGATAGCGTCTCAATGTTGTTAAAGAAAGCTTATTTACGCTCCCAAAAATAAATTCAAGCGGCTTAAAAGCAATGCTTTTAAGCCGTTTTAAACTTCCTTTCGCCCCGCCAGTGCGTGTCCCAAAGTAGATCCATCCACATATTCCAGCTCTCCACCTAAAGGAACACCGTGAGCAATTCGCGTTACCTTTATATTTAACGGTTTCAATTGGTCAATAATGTAGTAGGCAGTCGCTTCCCCTTCAACTGTCGTATTGGTAGCCAAAATCACTTCAGTCAAGAGTTCATTTTCTGCTCGTTTAAAAAGGGTCGGTAAATTCAGTTCGTCCGGCCCAATACCATCCAAAGGAGAAATATGCCCCATTAAGACAAAGTACTTACCCCGATAACTTCCTGATTGTTCAATTGCATAAACATCGCCTGGGTTTTCCACCACACAAATACTATTACTGTCGCGCTTCGCATCACTACATATATGACAAATTTCCTGCTCTGTTAAGATCATGCAGGATTTGCAATGTCCAACTTTTTCAACCGTTTCCTGTAAGGCTCTGGATAAAGCTAGCGCTCCAGGCCTATCGCGTTCTAACAAATAATATGCCATACGCTGCGCCGATTTATTTCCAACGCCTGGTAAACAACGTAGTGCCTCAATTAATTGTAATATTAAAGGAGAGTGAGACATTTAGAATGGCAATTTAAATCCTGGAGGAAGGTTCATTCCATTGGTCATTCCGGACATTCGCTCCTGACTTTTGGCTTCCACTTGACGAGAGGCATCGTTCACAGCAGCGGCAATGAGATCTTCCAGCATATCTTTATCATCCATCACAGCATCATCAATACTAACCTTTTTCAGATCATGACGTCCTGTCATTACCACCGACACCATTCCACCGCCGGCATTACCGGTTATTTCCATATCGGCTATTTCAGCCTGTGCTTTTTGCATATCTTCCTGCATTTTTTGGGCTTGCTTCATCAAGCCCCCTAGGGCACCTTTCATTTAGTTTTCCTTTTATACTCTATCTAACACTATATTATTTGATTCATTCAGAAAGCATTGTTAATTACAAAGTTCCTAAATCGGTTTTATTGATTCTTGAATAATTTTCCCGTCAAAAGAGTTGACCAACAAATTTATTTCCGGGTCATTTATAAATGACTGACGAGCATTATGCAATCGTTCCTGAGCATTTTTTAGCTCTTGATTCTTTGGGCTTATAAATTGCTCCTGCTGCTCGCTACTCAACTCGACATAGTCCAGTTTTACTTCGGTTTGAAAGTAGTCATCCAGTTTCAACTTTAAGCGTTTATATATCTTATCATCTAATAGTTCTTTATGGGCGCGATCAAGACCAAATTTCAAGGCCAATTTATCATTTTCTTTTAGTTTATGCAGTAAACTGCTATGCATAAAAATTTCCCTCTCCAAACCATTACATTCAATCTCTTTGACTAATTTGTGCCACAAGCGAGTATGATTTTCCGAATCATTTACGTCCAATATCTCTCTAGCTTGAGCTTCCTTAGTCTCAGTTGTCGACAACGAGGATTCTTGTTGCTGGGTAGCGAGGGATTTTTCTTTTGGCAATGCTTGGATATCTGAAACATCGCTATTTTTACTTGCGGTTGACTCTGGGGTTTGAGTCTTTAATAAAACCTGCTCATCTGTTTTTTTTTCAGTTTTTACAGATTGTTTATCTACTGTGGGCTTAAACGACAACGCAGAGTCCTGCTCCTGTTCCAACTCTTCATGTTGATAAGCCTGATCACTATAATAAGCATCCAAAGGAGGAAGGTCCTGTTGCGGAGGTCCATCAGAGGGTTGAGAAGAGCTTATATTTGCTGTTTTTACATTTGCTGGGCTGTTCGTATTTCCCGTTTGTGATAACGGCGTTTCGAGATGTTTTTGGGGATTAACTGTCGGTGTAGCAACCACATCTTTTATAGGAGCCGGAACTTCAGATGATTTATTGTTCGCTAAAGAAGGTTCTTTAATATCCGTGTTTAAGGTTTTTTTTTTAGCTGGAACTGGCATCTGCTCCTCAGTAGTTTCAATACGATTTGTCACCGGTCTAAAAGCCAACATACGTAACAAAATCATTTCCAAAGCACCATGAGGGAAAGGAGACAATTCTAAATCTTGTCTTCCGCTGAGAGCTATTTGATAGTACAACTGACTATCTTCCGGACTAATATCCTTAGCCAGTCGCTGTAAGATTTCACCATCATGATGAGAATCATCAATAGCTTCTGGAACCATTTGGCACAGTGCGAGTTGTTGTAGCATATTAATCATTTCCGATAAAACACTATCAGTGCCCATGCCAGATGCCAAAATATCCCTTAATTGCCGTACCATGGCATTGCCATCTTGCCGTATTAAGGTATCTATCAAACCGACAATTTGTCCTCCGGAAGCATTCCCCAGCATAGTTTGAACATTACTGCATGATATAGTACCTGCACCAAAAGCTATGGCTTGATCCAATAAACTCAAGGCGTCCCGCATAGAACCATCCGCAGCGATGGCAATAGGCTTAAGTGCTGTTGCTTCGAATTCCAACTGTTCCTGCTGCAAAATAATTTCCAATTGTTGGCTTATCTGAGTAACTGACAAACGCTTTAAGTTAAACTTTAGGCAGCGAGACAATACCGTAACCGGCAATTTTTGCGGATCAGTAGTAGCCAAAAGGAATTTTACATGTTCTGGCGGCTCTTCCAGAGTTTTTAGCAGGGCATTAAAACTATGCCCGGACAGCATATGAACTTCGTCAATCAGGTAAATTTTATAGCGTCCGCATACCGGAGCGTATTGAACATTTTCGAGCAGTTCACGAGTATCCTCAACCTTGGTCCTGGAAGCAGCATCGACTTCAATCAAATCGGCAAAACGGCCTTGATCGATTTCCTGGCAGGAGGCACATTCTCCACACGGATTAGCAACGACTCCTTGTTCACAGTTTAAGGCCTTAGCTAAAACCCGTGCGATGGTGGTTTTCCCTACTCCTCGAGTTCCCGAAAAAAGATAAGCATGATGCAGACGCCCTGTCGTCAGCGCATTTTCTAAAGCTTGCCGGACATGCTCCTGTCCCATTAATGCGGTAAAGTCATGGGGGCGATATTTCCGAGCTAAAACTTGATATTTCATTAAAACCTTTTCACTTTAATCAAGAACACTGCTAGACTAATCAACAAGTCAGAAAAACAAGGGACTAATCATAGCATTATTAGACCCGAGCCATAAATATATTTTATTATTTTTAATATTTTTTCGCCTAAAAAAATAGTAATAATAGCCGTAAAAAATGAAACTTAAAAATTATTTCAAACTTTCTCACTTAGGAATCTTTGGCTTACTGCTGATTATAATTACCAGCCTTCCAGAATGGCCTTTAATCCAACGTCTTGATTTAAACTTGTTCGACCAGCAAGCTAATTTAATTCGAGCCAATAGAGAACCGGAACCTCTGGCCAAAGAAGTCATCCTCATTGGCATCGACGAAGATACTTATGAACAGATAAAAAAACCCATTACCCTCTGGCATCAAGATTTTGCCAATCTGTTTACAGCCTTATCGACTTCCGGGATCTCCGTGTTGGGACTGGATATCTTATTTCCCGCTCGTTCCTATAATCATGTCATACCCGGCATTGATAAAACCTTAGTGAAGGGAATGATGATACTAAAACGCAAGGCTCCTATTGTACTTGGAATATCTATCCTTAATGAAGAAGATACTCGTAAAGTATACCCACCCTATTTATTCATTGCCGGGCGCGAAACAGGACAGGCTTTTGTATTATGGAGACAGGATGATGATCGCGTGGTACGAACCTTTTACGACAATTTGGGAACTCCGGAAAAACCAATCAATCCCCTGGTAAAAGTCATGGCCAACAATCTAAAACAAGATGTCACGTCGGGAATGATCGATTATACGCGAGGTCCCTTAATTCAATATATTCCCATGCAACAGGTATTAAAATGGTATAGTGATAAAAACATAAAACAACTAAATACTACTTTTGCAGACAAGGCGGTAATTGTCGGCACCGTATTACCGTTTGAAGATCGCCATTACCAGCCGGTTAATTTAGCTGCTTGGGAACAGGATAAAACCGATAATTTTGTACCCGGTGTCCTTTTGCATGTGCAAGCCTTAAGAAATGTCCTCAATGATGGATTTATTCAACCCGTTAATTTTAAACTATTATTTATTATCAACTTTATTCTAGCCTTTTTATGGTTTCTGGGAAAAAAATTCTATGCTGTATTCCTATTAATCCTATGTTCGACTACACTCCTAGTAGGAATACAGTATTTTTTATTAATTGAAAAAATTTATCTACCCATTTCTGCTGCTTTAGTTGCCATTATTACAGCTTTAGTAAGCCGACAGCTATATGAAGGTATCATCCAGGTTCTGGAAAGACAAAGGCTGCGAAAATCCTTTTCCGGTTATGTTAGTCCTCAGGTGATGGATGAAATCCTTAAAGGTAGTATAAAACCGGGCATTTACGGAGAACGAAAACACATCTGCATATTATTTTCCGATATTCGAAGTTTCACCACCATTAGTGAAAAAATGCAACCGGAAGATGTAATTCGCTTTCTCAACAAATATTTAGGTGCTATGACAGAAGCTATTCAAGGACATGGCGGAACTATTGACAAGTTTATGGGGGATGGGATTATGGCTTTTTTTGGAGCTCCCAAAGCATCCGATACCCCGGCAATGGATGCATTTAATGCCGCTAAGGACAAATTAAAGAAATTGCAAGAGTTAAATCAGGAATTTTCTGAAAATAAAAGCATGCCATTGCTCAAAATTGGAATTGGTTTGCATTTTGGAGATGCAGTTGTTGGTAATATAGGTTCTGAGCAACGCAACGAATATACTGCAATAGGTGATGTGGTGAATACTGCCAGTCGTTTGGAAGGTCTTACCAAACAGGCAGGATATCCTATTGTGGTCTCTGACGTCGTAGCGGAAGCTCTCAAGGAAAACGTAAATTTTGATTGTCTGGGTGAAATGCCGGTTAAAGGTCGTGCTAATGTCACGGTTTTTGGCTGGCCACCAAAAGCACAAGGGGAATAAAGAAATGAAAACTTTAGTTAAAACATTGTTAGTAGTACTAATATTAATACTGCCGGCCACTCTGATAGCAGGTCCGGTTGCGATGGTAATGGATTTACAAGGCAAGGCTACAGCCAATAACAAGCCGCTACAACTTTTAGCTGAACTGGATGCCAGTACCACTATTAATATCGAAAGTGGATCGGTACTGACTTTGGTTTACCTGAATACCGGTGAAGAATACGTTATTAAAGGACCGAAAAAAGCGGTCTTAAAGGAAAGCGCCCTAGAAGTTGAAGGAAAGGCAGTGGCCGGAAGTACGCTTTTAGCTTCAGCCGAAAGTCTAGCTTCAGGAAACTACTCTCAAGCCGCCATTGTCATGCGTTCCGGTAAGCCAAAGCCTAAAAAGCTTACCATTTATTCGCCAGTTTCTACCGGAATTTTGGAATCCAATCCGACCTTACACTGGCAAAATATGGGCAAAGGATTTAGCTATCATGTCGAAGTGCTGTCCGAAAACGGTGATTCTCTATTTGTAATAGAAACCGAAAAAACCTCGGTAGATATCCCAAGTTCAGTTACTTTACCACGCAAAGAATTACTCAATTGGGAAGTAGAGGCTAATCGAGGTTCTATAACCTACTATAATATGGCCGATTTTTTTATTGCCAGTAAAGAAGATAGTAAACAGATAGCAGCTGCGAAACCAAAAGGTAGTGATAAATTTTCACGGAAACTATTATATGCCTGGTTATTGGAAAACAAAGGTATTACTGATGAAGCGCAAAAATACTGGAAAATACTAGCGAAAGAAAGACCTAATGATAAGGTTATTTTATCCAAATTAAGATAAAACTTTTTTACTATCGATTTAACACCACCGCTTAATGCGGTGGTGTATTTTCTTCATCTCTGTTAAAAAGTTATACAGCAACAATGGCAATGACCGCTCCGGTCATAAAGGAAGCCATATTTCCCGCCAATATCGATTTCATCCCCAAAGCAATGATCTCTTTACTGCGTTCAGGTACCATGGTGGTCAATCCACCCAGCATTATTCCCAAACTACCGAAATTAGCAAATCCGCATAAAGCATAGGTTAAAATCAAAATGCTTGAAGCACTTAAGTCTCCATCGTTCATTCCACTCAGTTGAATATAGGCCAATAATTCATTTAATACGACTTTTACGCCCATTAACTGTCCCGCCGTGACAGCTTGATCCCAGGGAATTCCAATCAACCAGGCAATGGGAGCCATGACATATCCCAATAAGCTTTGTAGACTCAGCACCTGTCCATTTATTTCTGGCAACAACGCCAATACTTGATTAATCAGGCTAACTAGTGCTACCAAAACCAATAACATAGCAACAATATTAATTAACAACTTTACCCCATCCATGGTTCCTTTGGTAATTGCGTCCATAGAGCTTGAATAAGGTGTTGTTAATTTTAAATTGGCTTCATCACTATCAGAAGTCCCTGGTACCATTGTCATGGCAATAATAATAGCCGCCGGAGCACTAATAATTGAGGCGATCAAAAGATGTCCTAATGAATCGGGAAAAAAACGTGATAATAAACCGGCATAAAATACCAAAACGGTACCGGCCACCGTAGCCATACCGGTAGTCATAAGAATAAACAATTCCGATCTTCCCAGTTTCGACAGATATTGTTTAATAAATAACGGTGCTTCAACCATACCGACAAAAATGTTGGCGGCACAACCGAGACTCACACTGGCTCGTATCCCCATCATTTTTTCCAAAAAGCGAGCAATAAGTCTGACTAAAAAAGGTAATACACCCCAGTAAAACAATAACGCCGATATGGCGCTAATCACTAAGATTATCGGCAGAGCTTGAAATGCCAGGATAAAACTTGAGCCTGCTCCTGAAGCGGCATAAGGTGCTTCTCCCCCACCCAGATAACCAAAAACAAACTGACTCCCCTCTTGAGTTGCCTGCGACAATAACAACACCACTTCATTAACCAAACGAAAGGCATCCTGAATAACTGCGACTTTTAATAAGATAATGGCGAGGAAAAATTGAATCCCTAAGCCGACAACAATTGGCTTTAGTCTAACTTGCTTACGATTTTCACTAACCAACCAGGCTAATAAAATAAAGAAGATAATTCCCAATATTGGTTGTATCATTGTCCGTTTATAGTGTAATTGAAAACGCACAATGTTAGCATACTACGCTCAGTATCCAAATTCAGCCATATGAGTCGAACCTTAAAAATTTTCCTTATTTCTTTTGTTAGCATCACGGTTTTGATTCTCAGCCTTTATTATTTTAATAAACTTAGTCCGATTTATCAGCTCAATCAGGCCACGGCAAAATTTATCGATTATCAGGAAACACCTCTAAACCTGCCTTCATTAAAGGCTCAAGATTGCGGTATCTGCCATATTGAAATCTACCAAGAGTGGAAACAAAGCTTACATTCAGAGGCTTTCCACGATCCCTACTTTCAGGCCTATTTAAAAAAGGATAACAATGATCCCACCTGTCTGGTTTGCCATACCCCATTGGCCAATCAGGCTGAAAATATACTGCTTAGTCATGACAATTATCAGAGTGTACAAATTGTTGCCAATCATCGATTTGATCGAAAACTACAAAGTGAAGGGGTTACCTGCGCGGCTTGCCATGTTCGTAACGGAATTGTCTACGGACCATATCTGGTAGAATCTATGGATGCTCCCCATCCGGTTGCTTATGATCCCAAATTCACCAATAAATCCATCTGTCTGCAATGTCACGAGGTACCGGCTAAAAAATTCTCCCTATTAAAAGAAGGGATCTGTAGCACCGGTGCAGAATCGCAAGTCGGCCCTTGGGCAAAAGCCGGATATATATGCCAAAACTGCCATATGCCTGAGGTCAATCGGCCTTTGATGGCCGGTTTCCCATCTCGTCCCGGTCGCAAGCATTTATGGCCCGGTGGTTTTTCTAAACAACAATTACAAAAGGTTTTCAAGTTTCAAGCCAAATATGAAAATAACCGTCTTTATCTCACTATCACCAATGCAGGAGCGGGACATAAGGTGCCAACCGGAGACTCTGATCGTTTTATCCGACTTAAGTTTTACTGGCAAACGCCTAATCAGCCCGAACATTTATTGGATGAGGTCGAATTTAAACGACAAATGTTATGGCAACCGATTATAATGGAGTGGTCCGACAATCGCCTCGAACCGGGGCAAAGCCTAAATCTAGCCTGGCCATTGCTTAGCACTAATGGAAAATTAGTGGTACAAGGCACTTACCACGTTATGTCGGAATGGTCAAAAAATCGCCTGGAGAGAAAATTCGGATTAAGCCGGTCATTAGATAACAAATGGGCTATTAATCGCCCGTTTATAATCGACCGGGAGATCCCTATTGTAAACCTACCCTGATAGGCATAAAATCGAAAGACTTATTAATTATCCTATAAAGATAAAGGGAAAAACCAATGAGCAGTCCCGAAATAAAATTAAGAGAGGGTGTTGAGTTAAACATCGAAGATGTTGCCAAAATTGCCTGTGCCTTAAAATCGCTCTCTGTATATACTACCCTGGCTTGCGCTGAAGAAGACAGCCCTGAAGAGTTGGAAGAAGTAGTCAACGAGGGATTGGACGCCATTCAAAGACTTTTTGACGCTTGAGATATTTTAATTGAACGATAAATCAAATAAGTCCGAACAATCAGAAAACATGATTCCTCAGGACTACTCCCAATTAAGCCCGGATACCATTTTAGATGCCATCGAATCAATAGGCTATCAAACCTACGGTTCGACACTGGCGCTAAATAGTTACGAAAATCGGGTTTTACGTATCGAGTTGGATTCTGCCCCTCCCCTAATAGCAAAATTTTACCGTCCATTGCGATGGAGTGATGCCGCTATCATAGAGGAACATCAATTCAGTCTGGAATTGCTAGATAATGAAATTCCAGTGGTTGCTCCCATCGTCAGCCAGGATGGTAAAACTTTACATGAATACCAAGGTTATCGCTTTTCAGTTTTCCCTCAACAAGGGGGACGCTGGCCGGATCTGGAAAATTTGGACGATTACGAATGGATGGGGCGATTTATGGCACGAATCCATTCGATTGGTGCAGCAACGCCTTTTCAACATCGTAAACAACTTAATATTGACAATTACGGACATCAATCAGTCAACTATATATTGGAAAGTCAGTTTATTCCCAGCCACTTGGAAACAGCTTACCAGACCTTAACCCAAGATCTATTGAAAATGATCCAATCTTTATACGATATTGCCGGCGATAGCAAAATCCTTCGTCTACATGGCGATTGTCATCGCGGCAATATACTGTGGACAGACAAAGGACCGCATTTCGTCGATCTGGATGATTCCTGTAATGGTCCTGCTATTCAAGATCTCTGGATGCTATTGGCAGGAGAGCGCTCCGAAGTAAGCATACAACTTTCAACCTTGTTAGAAGGATATTCTGACTTTGCCGAATTCGATCTACGCGAGCTACATCTAATTGAAGCGCTTCGAACCTTGAGAATGATTCATTATGCCGCCTGGTTAGCCAAACGCTGGGACGATCCGGCCTTCCCCATTGCATTCCCCTGGTTTAATAGTGTTAACTATTGGGAACAACATATACTGGAATTGCGCGAACAACAATCGGCTATGCAGGAGCCGGTATTAAGCGTATAGAAAAAAGTGGGATGAAGCGATGTGAACTCGGCTTACCTCATCGAGGTAAACCGATTCTCAGAAAGGTTAATTAAGCAGCGTTAGCGCTGGGCTTTTCCACATAGGTCAATGGGCAATGATCGGAATCGAACTTGGAATCACTCAGATCTTTATAGATTGCTTCCAATGCCATGTCTTCATTAGCAAAAATATTTTCTTCACCAATGGCATCCATTAAATTACTGCGACGCATTACTAACAATACCTGGCGTTTCAAGCCACTAAACACCATACGAATATTATTTTCCGCCAAGCGTTGATGTAGGTGATGTAACACTTCTTCACCAGAGGCATCAAGTTGATTAATAGCATCGCTCACGATCAATATGTGAGTCGCATTGGGCTTTTCACTTACCGCATTAATGATCGCGTCTTCAAAAAATGCCACATTGGCAAAATAGAGAGAACCGTCATAACGGATAGCGATAATTTCTTCGCTGGTTTTTAATTTACGTACAGAAACATCGCGTAAAGTCCCATCTTTATAACGTCCTAAAATTGCAACCCTTGGACGCATGGTACGATATAGATATAAACCGATGGCTAGACCGGCGCCAATCATAATACCTTTTTCCAAATGCGGGGCAAAAGCCAATGTCGCAATAAACGTTACAATCGAAGCAGCTCCATCATGCTTTGAAACTATCCAGGCATGCTTCATGGCTTTGAAGTTAATCAATCCGATAACCGCCATCATAATCACTGCGGCTAATACCGCTTTTGGCAGATGATAAAGTAAAGGCGTTAAGAATAATAAGGTAATCGCAACAATAACTGCAGTATAAACCGAGGACATACCGGTTTTAGCACCGGCATTCAAATTTACCGCCGAACGGGAAAAAGAACCACTGGCAGGATAAGAAGAGGTAAAGCTACCGGCCATATTAGCCAGACCTTGCCCGATTAATTCTTGGTTGGGATCGATACGCTCTTTAGTTTTAGCAGCCATTGCTTTAGCAATGGAAATTGCCTCCATAAAGCCGATTAAGGAGATTACGATGGCACTAGCCAAAAGCGAACCAAATAGCTCCATATTAAATGCAGGAAGTGCAAACGGAGGCAAGCCTTGAGGAATTTCCCCAACCACATTTCCACCTCTACTTTCCATGCCAAGCATCCAGCTTAGAGAAATAGTTAATACCACGGCAACTAAAACACCGGGGACTTTGGGATAACGGCTTTTTAAGAACCACATAATGGCAAAAGCACCAGCCCCAAAAGCAAACGTCAATAAATGAGTATCGCCGATTTGCAGGATTACTCCCCATATATCCATAATAAAACTTTCGCTTCGCTCCTTGGTGACGCCGAAAATTTTATTTAATTGAGAAAGGGCAATAATCATTGCAGCCGCATTGGTAAATCCAACGATAACCGGATGAGAAAGGAAATTGACCACGACTCCAAGCTTCAATAAACCGAGCAGAAACTGGAACGCTCCGACCAAAAAGGCCAACATAATCGCCAAGGAGATAAATTCTGGTGAGCCTACTTCGGCAAACTGGCTAACTGAAGCTGCGGTTAACAACGAAACCACCGCCACCGGTCCGGTCCCTAATTGACTGGATGATCCCCAAAGTGCGGCTATCAATACCGGTAAAAATGCCGCATATAATCCATAGTAAGGCGGCAAGCCGGCTAGTTGTGCATAAGCCATTGATTGAGGAATTAAAACCAGAGCAACCGTGATACCAGCAATTAAGTCTGCTCTGATAACGTCTGTTCCCATCGGGAACCATCTCAAAAAGGGTAAAAACCGTCGTAAGTTCATTTGTAATTAAAAGCCTCTCTCGAATTGTTCCGTTCTAATTATCATATCGATTGATACGAGCGGAGGATTAAAGCAGGAGTCGCAAAAGAATCGCTAAACGATGAAAATAAACGACCGAATTATACTCTATAACTGGCTTTAAAACAAGATATTAGTGTATTTTCAATTACTAATATACCAAAAGGAATAGGTGAGCTTAAAGAGTTTTTCCATTTGTGAATAGGTTCACAGTATTTAGTCTACCAATGTCAGGAAGTGGGGTTCAATTCACAGTATGTTTTACAAAATTTAGTTACGATTTAATCACACTCAATAACAAACTATTTTTTGCAATGGTCGCAATTACTAAAAAACTTTCCGTCTATGAACTATCTATCGGCATGTACATATGCCGCTTAGATCGTCCTTGGGCGAGCACTGACTACCCATTGGAAGGATTTTATATCACATCCAAAGATGAGATATACAAATTATTTGAGTTATGCGAACACGTTTATATTGATCAACAATTAAGTCATGAAAATATCCCATTAAAGCCTAAAAACCGACGTAAAAGCAAAAATAACACCAGATCAACAACAGCTAAAAGAACGACTAGGGTGAAAACCGATTACCCTTTACGCATCAAGGATCAAAAAAGTTACAGCATTTATCGTCCTTTTAAAAAAGAGGTCAGTAATGCCAAAAAACGCCATAGAGACCTTACAAAGTCGATTAATTCTTTTTTTAATAAAATTACCGAACAAAAAGTTCCACAGATCGAACCAATAAAAAAAGTTGTAGCCCAAACCGTAGATAGTATTGTCGCAAACCCTGATGCCATGATGTGGTTGGTTCGGACCAAAAAGTCTGATGACTATGGCTATAATTTTGTCCTTAAACAGACAATCTGGGCACTGGCGATCGCTCGACAAATCGGAATGAACAAATCCGATATGCAACATTTGGCTTTAGCCAGTATCTTATCCGCTATCGGTAAAAACAAAATTCCATTAAAGATTGTGCAGAAAGAACCTCATTTTAATGCCAAGGAGTTTAATCAGTTTAAACAGCATGTTGATTATAGCGTTAATATGCTGCAACAAATGAAAAACATTCCACCTCAAGTCATTATGATCGTCGCAGGACATTGTGAGTTTATTAACGGCACGGGTTATCCAAAAGGTCTATCTGGTCGACAGATCCCTGTCTCATCACAAATATTGGGCTTATCAAGTTTCTACGAATCACTGAGTTGTCCCAGAGATATTCATTCAGCCACTAGTCCCAATGAAGCCATCGATATTGTATTTGAACAACGCGATAAAAAATTCCACAAAGAGTTGGTGGAACATTTTATCCAAGCCATTGGCATTTATCCCAGCGGAACCCTAGTGCAACTTAATAACGGCGAAGTTGCAGTAATTGTCGATCATAGCGAAGATGCCCGTCTAACCCCAAAAGTGATGATATTACGAAACAAACAGAATTTAAAACCAAAAAAGCAAAAAGTTATCGACCTTCTGAAATATCAAGACAAGTTTGCCATACAACAGAGTCTACCCGTGGGCTCCTACGGCATCGTCAATGAAGAGATTACCGATGCCGTATTAAATATCCATAATAAATGGAGTTTTAAAAATCTAATCGGAATGTAAATTCTCTGTCATTCTATTGTCCAGGCGCAACCAGGTGTTCTAGATTAATAAAACTGGGTACCGGTGTATCGAGATTATCGGTAGAGCGTTCTTCAAACTTTTCCATATTAGGTGGATTTGTGCCTTCCGCTACAGGTGGAGGCGGTGGCGGTTCTTTTAATAGTTGGATTCGTACCCGCCTGTTTTTAGAACGTCCTAAGGGAGATTTATTATCAAAGGCCGGCTTTCGTTCCCCATGAGATTCTATAACCAGAAGTTTTTTATCTATGCCAACCTCTTCAAAAAACTTTTCTACCGAATCAGCCCGTCGTTTGGATAATTTATCATTAAAGCGTCTTCTACCTCGGTCATCAGCATGTGCATCTACTTTAATTTGTTTAATATCCTTATCAATTTTTAGAAATTCTTTAATATTACGGATATTTTTTTTACCACGTTCGGTCAGATTAGCCTTATTGGTTGCAAAATAAATTTTAAAATCACGTAACATCTCCGCATCATAAGCAAGCAATTCACTTTCACATTTTCTGAATTCTTCCAGCTTTTTCCGAAATCTAACCGGTGAAATAGAGACAATAAGCGTATCCCGTTTATCTGCCACATCTTTATAGATAATTGCCGGTGCCTGGCCATTTTCCACTTGTTGAAACATTCTCGAGGCATAAGGACCATTGACTTTCAAAGGCTTATGTCCGGTTTGTAACACAAATTCGCCGATTTCAAACGGTTTACTATCATGCCGCCAAGGTGCGGGTTCAGACATAATCGTTATTTTAGAATTTTTTAAATACAATTCCTGGCTATGCAACTCAAACTTCATCTCCTGTCCGGCCTTGCGTAAAAATATCACTTCACCATAGTAAGGGATCTTTTGCTTTAATAAGCATTTGTAATACTGGGTGCCTTCGGTTTCCCAGTCGGCAGTTTCCAGATGAGAACGATATTCACGTTGTGCCGCATAGAGGCTAAAGTTGGCCGCTACTAGGACAATCAATATAAATAGGTTGAATGGTTTTATCATGCTTGCTCTAAATTTTTAAGGTTCACTTAGGAACTCTGCCAATAATGTCATTACAAATTGAGACTAAATCGCAGTTGCTCCGGACTCAAACAAACTTGGTCACTACATGCCTGAAAAGAAAATGACAATCCCGTTTCGCGTAACAATCGATTAATATCTTTATTTTCCTTTGCTTTGAGGGTAATTTTAAAAACTAACTGACCTTCATACAAAGACAATAATGTCTGATTAAATGACAGATTTTTCTCAACGGCTTCAGGATATTCCACACTTTGTAGAGTAATATTTCGCTTACCATCTGTTTCAATATTGATGCTATCCAGAACAATATTTGTTGCAATTAAATCATCCTGATTAGGATGGTGGCTATTGATATGCCATTTACCGTCAATATTAATATGCAAGAGATATACCTGTTGGCCTTTTTTGTCACTTTTTGCCTTTTTTAGCTGTGCCCTGAGATTACCACGAGCCCCAAACTGGACCCTTCCTACCTCACCTTGATGAAGATTATTTAGGGCGGTCAATAGGTAGGAAAAAGCATTTGGAACTTCCAAAACTTTTTCCGATACTGCGGCTATTAACTGTTGTGCTTTTTCCTCGTAAAAAGGTTTTCCGGTACGTTTAAACAAGGCCACCAAGACCTCTAAGGCTATGGAATTACCAGAAGGGATGGCGCCATCGAAGATATCCTTAGGACGGATAATCAAGCTCATATCCTGTGAGGGATTATCCATAAAAAACCCACCCTCTTCTTTATCCCAAAACAGTTCGACCATGGCGGTCGTTAATTTTTCCGCTTGGTATAACAATTTGGGACTATTACTAACATCGGATAAGTAAATTAATCCTTGCGCAAAATAAGCATAATCTTCCTGACTGGCAAGTACTTCGGCCTGACCATCCAAACTGCTGCGCCATAACTTATTGTATTTTTGGTCATAATTATGACGGTTTAGATATTCCGTTGCTTTGATAGCAGCCGCTAAATATTTTGGTTCTTGTAGCTCCAGGGAAGCTTTTGCCAAAGCACCAATCATCATGCCATTCCAGGCTGTGAGGACTTTTTTATCCACAAATGGATGAATACGTTTTTCCCGATGTTGATAAAGTGATTCTCTTAACTCATCGACCTGCTTTGAAAAATCATCATATGCTTGCTGTTTATGTTTGGCAAAATCTTTTAAACTGTCCTGCATATATAGGATATTTTTATGCTCAAAATTGCCGAGTTCTGTAACCCCATATAGTTCGATAGCTAGTTGCAATTGTTCCTGAGTTAAAAGTTTTTTTAACTCATCCAATTGCCATAAAAAGAAAGTCCCTTCTTCCTCCTCGCTATCGGCATCACTCGCGGAATAAAAGCCACCTTCATCAGAAGTCATATCCCGCAGTACATAGTCAAAAATCTGTCGGCTAATGCGGGCATATTCAGAATTCCCGCTCAACTGATAAAAGCGGCTATATACACGCCCCAAATGAGCCTGGTTATATAACATCTTTTCAAAATGCGGGACCAACCACTCATTATCGGTGGCGTAACGATGAAAGCCACCGCCAACTTGATCATAGATGCCACCAGCTGCCATCGCGGTTAAGGTTTCATTGACGGCATCAAATATTTCCGAATTATTCCGACGAGTCAATTGATCGAGCAATAAAAATAGATAGGTTTCATTGGGAAATTTAGGGGCCTGGGAAAAACCACCCTGCAATTCGTCAAAACGGCTCATGATTGTTGCAGCAGCCTGAGTAACAATATCCTTATTTAGTCGCACCACACTTTGCTTGGTGCGACTGCGTTGCTGCACTGATGAGGTTACTTGCTCTGCCGTTTGTAATACTTGTTCCCGTTTGGTCGCCCAAAAATTATTAACACTGTTTAATAAACTCATTAACTTATCGGCAGGATAGTAGGTTCCCCCATAAAACGGTTTGCCTTCCGGCGTAAGAAACACGGTCATCGGCCAACCGCCACTACCCTGAATTAACATTACCGCATCCATAAAAGTTGCATCAACATCGGGGCGTTGCTCACGGTCCACCTTAATGGCAATAAAATGTTGATTAAGAAACTGTGCCACCATTAGGTTTTCAAAACTCTCTTTTTCCATAACATGGCACCAATGGCAGGTAGAATATCCGATAGAGAGGAATATCAACTTATTTTCTTTTTTCGCTTGTGCAAACGCTTCCGGTCCCCAGGCATACCAATTGACTGGATTATGAGCATGTTGGATTAAATAAGGAGAACTATCCAGAATTAAGCGATTGGTATAAACAGCCTTGCCATCACTGTTTATGTGTTCGGTACGTGGTTGATAATCGGTTCCCTTACTTTTGGTCGCTAAATCTAATTTCTCTCTTAAATCAGCGAAATAATTGACTCCCATAGCATCGGCATAAATCGTCGTATTAGCAACGCCGACAACAAATCCCAAGATCAATAAAAATATCTTAAACATGACTTACCAATCCTCTCCATAGTAATGGAATATCTCCTCATCCATGGCAATGTCTTTTAAGGCAACCACGGTAAAATCATCATAATAACAAGCATTGGGATGATTACTGTGGTTAATATATTTAAACAAATCTTCGACCAAAAAGGCTTTATCATCGACCCATAATACATGTTCACCATCGTTTTGAACCGGGCGACATTGAAAATGACCGATCACTTCATCCTTTTTTATCCTGCGTTGTGCAAACAAGCCTTTGCCATGAATCAGACTCTCTTTAACATAAACAGCTGCATTTAAAGAGACCGTGGATTTCCCTTTTTCCATGATTATTCCTTATTGGCAATAAATGTGGCCCGTTTAGGGGCCGGATAGCCTTCTATGGTTTTGTTATGATCTTGCGGGTCTAAGAAGTCCACTAAAGACTCATTGATCATCCAATCGGTGGTCCGTTGTTCTTGAATAGTTGTTTGGGTGATATCAACCACTCGAATATTGCTATAACCACAACGATGTAACCACATCTGCAAAGTCGCTACACTGGGAAGAAACCAGACATTACGCATCTTGGCATAACGATTTTCCGGTACCAGGCTATAACCTTCCTGGCCTTCCACCACCAATGTTTCCAAGACCAACTCACCACCAGGACGCAAGGTACTTTTCAATTGCATTAAATGGTCAAATGGAGAACGGCGATGATAAAACACCCCCATGGAAAATACCGTATCAAAACTATTAATATCATTAGGTAATTTCTCAACGCCTAATGGTAATAAATAGACCGGTTTTTGTCCGGCATATCGTTTAAATACCTCAAATTGCATTAAAAACAACCAGGAAGGGTCTATACCGATAACCAATTTGGCTCCCTCGCCATACATACGCCAACAATGATAGCCATTGCCACATCCGATATCTAAAATACGACGATTGGTCAATGGTGCTATATGTTTTCGAATCCGCTGCCATTTCCAATCCGAACGCCATTCAGTATCAATATTTACCCCAAAAAAGTTATAGGGGCCTTTACGCCAGGGATGAAACTGTTTTAATAAATCTTGCAACCGCTCTTTATCTAATGGTTCGCTACTGGAAACCGTTAGCGTATCGCTATTTAAGTCAATATCATCTGGGGGAACAATCGGGAGTTGTTGATAATATTTATACCAATTATCAAATTTACCGTGTCGATTAGCCAGCAGTGCTTCCATATCAGCAGGTAAAATCTCAGCCCAACGCTGCAATTCATTATCTTGCATTAATTTATAAAGGGAGGAATAGTCAAAAATAGTCACAATATTACTTTTTTATTTACATGGAATTTTAATTCAGCGATATTTTAACATACACAGGCTAAGTTCACGTTTTCAAATTTGAAATCAAAAAGTGTCGAAGTGTGAATCAGCGAATAAAAAGACAAAAGTTAACTTATTTTTATCTCTATCAAACTTAGCTCTGGAACTTAGACATGATATGATCAAACCCTGTAAGTATTGATATTAAACAGGTTATTCAATTGAAACATAATTTAAAAATTTTATTATTGCAAATCCGTAATGATCCCAAGGTATGCCGTGAAGAAATAGAGAGTTTTGCTCGCTATAGCAACCTAGATACCGACCAATTCGATATTTTAAATGTATTTCAACAGAAACATTTTAATAATAATATCGTGGATAACTACGATGCACTTTATGTTGGCGGTTCATCTGATGTTTCGGTACTGGAACCGGAAAAATATCCCTTTGTCTTACCTTGTCAGGAATTATTGAGATACTGTGCCGAAATTAAAAAACCGGTGTTTGCTTCCTGTTTTGGTTTTCAATTGGCCGTAATGGCTTTTAACGGAGAAATTTTGCGTGACCAAAGTGGTTATGAAATGGGGACTGTTCCCATCCAACTGACCAAGCAGGCCAATTCCGATCCGGTATTTCGCAATACCCCGAATGATTTTTTAGCTGTATCAGTGCATCAGGAAAAAGCTTTGGAAATTCCTAGCTGTTTTAATCTTTTAGCTTTTACGGATAAATGTTGTCATGCCTTTAAGCACAATACGGCACCATTTTGGGCTTTTCAATTTCATCCTGAAGTCGATCTGGAGATTTTAATTCAACGCCTGGGTGTATATCGTAATAAATATACTGATGGCGACGGTCACTATGAATCCTTGCTGGAAGGCTTTAAATCTACGCCCTACTCCAATAATCTGCTGAAACAATTCGTGGACAATGTTCTACTCAGTTAGACATTTTTTCTAATTAGCATTTTATACGAAATTACGTAACTGTTACGATATCTCGTATAAAGTGCTGTTACATTTAGGATGTTGCTGATTTTTTTCATTCTTGTCCCCCCCAATATCAATGGGTTATTTGATTTTGCTTAATGCATACTGGATAGGTAAAAAGTGTTGCAACTTAGTATTTGCATATGGTGATCCCTCTATGCGGTTTGATTTCCAATAGAGGTAGAAGTGATGAGTACCAGGTGATGATGGTCAGTAGAAACTCCGACCTTCAAACACTATATTTTACCATCTTAAATAAATAGCACATTCAAAAACAATCATCAACATAAAACAGATAAGTCACATAAATCAATGAGGTCGCCCATTAGGAATGCCCTGTTAAGAAAAAATAAATACCCATCATGCTTCAAAGAACGACTATGATTTAGTCGATGAGCGATTTCGCGAATAGACAATTGCCGTTTGGACTGGTTTGAATTAAAAGGTTGCTTTAATAATTTGGATTATTTTCTTTAAATTCGTACCATTTTGATTATTAATTTACGATGTCCCCATCAATTCCTATTAGAAGGAACATTTAAGAATGACCAGTTAAATTAGTATATAGCTGCCTACTTTGACGTATACCTGCCACCCATTTCTTACCGGTTTCGGCACAAATAGCTTTTAATTGGGATTCGGTTCCAATATGAGCATAGGAATGCAATGAAAATTGATTCACGGATTTAAACCAAATTTCTTTATTTAGTCCTAACTTTTCCAGTAATTTAGGTTCGCACTCCGGAATATAACCCGTTTTATCTTCTAAAATAGCTCGCCCGCTCCAGTCTACTAATTCCAAGTAATCCATTAGAGTATACGGTATGCCATCTTTATCCTCTCCACCGATAAAATCTGCTAGTGCAATCGGTTCGACATCAGCTTCACTATTATTCTTTTCCGTTCTGTCTTTTTCCACAGATACAGCCCTAATCCTTTGTTCTATAGACGTAAAATTAGATTCTTCCAATTTCTCAGTCATTCCAGCACGAATCGGATTTAAGTCCACATACGCCATACACGACAATAAAGCTTGCTCGTTGAGTAAGGCCTGACTTTTAAAACGTCCCTCCCAGAATCGACCAGAACAGTTATCTTCCTTATTAGCTTTATAGGCGATGGTTTCATTGAGACAGCGCATAAACCAAGAAATATCCGATAAGCGTTTGCGCCATTCGCCAATAATTTCATTAACCTTATCCAATTCCCCTTCTGAAGAGCAGGCACCTTTTAAATAGCGGGAAATTAAAACATTGCCTTTAAATAGCTTCAACCAACGTTCGATGACTTCTTTATCGGATAAGTTTTCCGCCTGGTGTTGATTAACCTTTAATACCAGATGGTAGTGGTTGCTCATAATTGCATAGGCGCAGACTTCAATAGTATAGGTTTCGGTTAATTCTTTGAGTTTGTCGATAATCCATTGTTTTCGATGCGAATAATCTCGACCGGTTAGGTTATCTTCGCCAAAGAGAAAAGCACGTCGGACGCAACGCCCCATACAATGATAATAGGGTGTGTCAGTTAGGCTAATGATTTCTTGTCTGGCTTTGGTCATGGACTGAACCTTTACATAAATGGACTGATTTTGATTATAAATGAAGAAGTTTCAAAATTCAATTTTCGGGTGTCCTATAAAATATAAATGAAGAAGTTTCAAAATTCAATTTTCGGGTGTCCTATAAAATAATCATAAAATAATATCTTTATATTTAGGTAATGCCATTAACTTTCCTTAAAATACATAACGCCTTGCTGTGCTGCCTGGAGAGAGGCACGACCGGAAGGTCAGAATCAGCAAATTGTTATATTTTTTATTTGATTAATGTTGTAAATGTTTTAGTACCTTTTAATCGATATATATCAAAGTCCCTGTCTACAGTTGCAATACTGTTGATATTTAATTTTTCTCCTAAAAAGACAAGACATGCATCAGCAAAATCCATGGGCAAATCTGAATATTTAGTTGTTAGTTCTTTGATTCTAGCAAAGTCATCCGGTGTTATTTGCTCAATTCTTAATGCTCCAGCAGATACCCAACTTAGAAAATCTATCTGTGCATCTCTACTAAAGTCTAATAAATGTAGTGTTTCGGTAATTGATGCAATCGTTGTTATTAATTCACTTTCGTTATTTTTAATAAACTCTACTGAGGCTAAATGATATTTATCGGTTCTATCAAACAAAGCGATTAACGGGCCTGAATCAATTAAGATTTTTTTCATCTTTTTGCTCTAATTTTGTCTTTTACAATGACTTTCCTCTCTTGAGACAAATTTTCCTGACCACTTGCATATTTCCCAAAAAGGTTATTACCTAACTCCCAAGCTGAAGGATGTTCAGCTTTTTCAATAAAAGCAGTAATACTTTTACGTATTAATTCTGATTTTGTTACCCCCATTTGACGGGCTAACGTATTAATACTTTTCTCTAACTCTGAATCCAAGCGAAGAGTGATCATGTTTTTCTCCAAATTAAACCGTATTACTTATTGTAATACAAGGAGCTAAAATGTCAAACTTTGAAATATAACGCCAGCTTAATCTGCTTGTAAACCCATAACGAACGTGGCGGGTTTACAAGTCAGAATTAAAGCTGTTATGTACGCCATCACTCTGCGGCTACTTTCCATCTCTCTCATTAATATGTTGTATTGTTTCATCTGGGACCACATCTGCGTAGAGCAACTCTAGCTCTTTAGGCTTGGTAATCATTTCGTCAGCTATGAAGTTGAGCACATGGAACAGCTTTAATGCTATATCTTTACCGTCGTCGAGGTTTATTTGGCCGGGGTGAACTGCATTGTTGCCTACGACCCGAAGCAAATCCAATGCCTGCTGAATTCTTGAACTTAAACCTTCTGCGACAAGTTCTTTAATGTCATTATTAATATTCTTTCCTGACTTTCCTAACTGCTTGAGCAGCAACTGCAAGGCCAGCCTCAAAAGAGCCGTGGCTCCTTTTGGTGAATCTACGACAATAGTGGATGCTTCAAGATAAAGATCCTGAATTTCTTGTTCCATATCTTTGTTGGGCGGTGCCACAGACGTTTGTTTCGGGTAAACCATTTCACGGCGCACCCAGAGGGTTATTTCTCCACACGTAGAACAAGTAGCCACGGAGAAGCCATTTGGAACAAACTCGGACATATGCCTATTATTCGCGCTTTCTACTTCGACGATAAAGTCAGAAATAGCTTCTTGCTTAAAGTCCCTAATGTGGGTTCTGTAGTCATAGAAGACATGCTTGAGAATGCTGCTTGCTGCATTGCTGGCGCTACCAACATCGAACCACTTCTGTTGGGATGCCACATTACAATGTGGGCATTGGAACTTATCACTATTGTATTTCGGGGCTAAATCCAACGGCTTTCTCCAGTTTCTTTAAGTACATAACGTTTAGTTAACCCTCAAAATTGGCTGCCCCAAAATTAACCGTTATACTCGGGATCAGCGCCAATTTTGAGGGTTGAACGGCTTGTTACATGCCTTGGCACTTAACTGCCCGTGTGATTCTGTTTTTTACTATGGAGATTGTATGGTTTTTATTGGAGAAGAACAAGCACAGAGATGGATGATTTCTTGATTTAAATTCCATCAATACGGAAGAAACAAGGATTAATGGGATAGCCGATGGCCGGATAGTAATAAAAATTCCGTTCTTTCCACTCATCAGACCAGCCACCGCCCTAAAAGTCCGGCTCTTATCCAAGGCATGGCATTGCTGACACCGAAACGGCTTAAGGAGGACCATGGACTTGCTCCCAAAATTGTTCCGGTGTAAGTCGCGGCAAACCTTTCAAGACCGTTACCGGTTGCTGACATTGCCCGCATGTGAGTTTGGCTGGCCAATTAGGCAGTCCTTTCACGCACTCCGGTTCGTTCCGGCCCCGATCGTGTTTCCCCACTGGTAAAAGGACTTGGCCTAAGGCGTGCCTCGCTTGGTTTAAACGTGCCCGATTGGCATTGGCGTACAAGCCATAGTAGCGTACCGTCATCTGTCCCGTTGGCGGAAGATGTTGTAAATAGCGTTGGAAAAATACATCCAGGGTTTGTGTCCGATAAGCCGCCTGTTTTTTCTTGCCATCCGGATTGGTGCGATGGGGATAGTATTTAAAGGTCACCTGCCGACGATTGACGGCCGTGATTTGCGGATTTTTGAGGGGACCGCCACGCAGGTAATTCACCAAATAAGTCAGCAAAGGCCCGGTAGTGTTTAATTGCTCTTTGATATACACCTGCCATTTCTTCCGGCCGACCTTATGACTTAAATTCACCAGGGGTTGGAGCCCCTGCCCGGGGAAATACTGCCAGGAGGTACGACGTGCGGATTGACGTATGAGGGCATTCAACTTGCCTTGATATTTGGCCCGTAACACACGCGCCGGTAATAACACCGAACCTTTCTGGGTGACCCAAACGCTATCTTTTAAGCCGCCCTGAGTCAGCATACCATGCAGATGCGGATGCAAAGCAAGGTCTCGTCCCCAAGTATGTAGGACTAGGATAAATCCCGGTTGAGCATCCAGGTATTTCCGTGCCGGGTCGGTCATGAGCAATTCCTGCAGTGATTCCTTGGCAGCCTGAAACATCAACCGCATCAGCGTCACTGTATTGAAACGCCGATAATCCAAGTATTCATGGGGTAAGGGAAAAATCAGGTGTAAATGGGGGCAATCCAGTAAACGGGCTTTTTGCTGTTCCACCCAGCGGTATAAACCCACACCATTACATTGCGGACAGGCACGGTGTTTACAGGAGTTGTACCAAACCCCATTGAGGTGGTGATTGTCACAATAGACGCTATGCCCACCTAAAGCAGCGGTGCGACACGATAAGATGTGACTGGCGGCTTGATGATAATGTAAGGGCAAACGATGTTGGGCGGCATAGTCTTTAAAGCCTAATTGAAAAACCGTTTGCAAGGTGTTTTTATAAGCCATAGTGAAAGGTGTTTTGATTTTAACTATAGCTTAATTTAAACGAGATACAAGGGGATAAGAATGAGGCTATGAGCGCCCTTAGCAGCTTCCCCTAAGCTTGCTTAGGTTCATGTAACGCTTTAAATCAGCTGCCGACGGTAGGAGGTCAGCTGAATTTGATTGTTAGTTTTTTACCAACCGCATGTGCAACATTTTCTAAAACTTCAAGAGTTATTGAAGTATTATTTGGGTCTAGAATTCTATCTAGTTGTGAACGACTAGTATGTAGCTTTTTAGCAAGGTTAGTTTTTGTTATTTTGTTTTCTTGCATAATATCAGAAAGTTGTAATGCTAATAAACGCTTATGTGCTTTTGCAGAAACTTCTTCAAGAATCCCTTCTTCTTCAAGAAAATCATCAAAATTACTTCCCGTAAACTGATTCATAATTTTACCCTTCATTAAGCCACTGTTTCTTACGAGACAAAGCTAAGTCAATTTCTTTTTGTGGTGTTTTCTGAGATTTTTTAATAAAGCCATGTAATAGAATCATTTGAAGATCTTTGACAATAAAAAATGTTCGCGCAATGTTTCCATTTTCTAAATGGCTTCGAACTTCCCAGAGATCAGCACCCATTTTTCGTACTAGAGGCATACCTAAAGGCCAACGAAATTGGACAAGTTTTATATCTTCACCAATTATTTTCCTATTACCAACATCCATGTCTTTTAACCATTCTCGAACTGGCTCTTTACCGGTGCTTGTTTGGAAAAAGTTAACCTTTAAGATTGGCTCAGTATTCATACAATATATTGTACCACATAAAGTACATTCTTAACTAGTAAATTATTGATGGAGCTTAATACGAAAACTAACGCCACACATCACCGGCAGCAAAAAGCAGAGCGAGGAACGAGCGGCGCTTTTTGCTGTCCGAGTGCATGTGATTGATACTTATTGAGCCTTCTCACTAACCTACCGCATATACGGTAAGCTGAAAGTGCGAACAATCTAAAAGGAGAAGACTCATGAATTTTTATATTAACACACATACTTACTATTGTGGAATTGACCTACATGCCAGGAATCTTTATGTT
>Ga0209475_10000670_pt1 | contig 58796 bp, 55 predicted proteins | sample tdDd471_FD_187128 | JGI IMG/M metagenome (GOLD analysis project Ga0209475, IMG submission 187128) | Marine sediment microbial communities from the Atlantic coast under amendment with organic carbon and nitrate - tdDd47.1 (SPAdes)... | ecosystem: Environmental > Aquatic > Marine > Coastal >... | reverse complement strand
GGACGCGGACTACAACGGCCCGGCGAGCTTCACCTATACGATCACCGACGAGCACGGGAGCACGAGCACGGCGACGGTCGATCTGACGGTCGATCCTGCCAACGACGATCCTGTCGCCTTGGCCGAAGAAATCTCTGCGGTTGAGGACACGCCGTTTAGCGACACCTTGACGGCGACGGATATCGATAGCGAGAACTTAACCTTCTCGATGGTCGATGGGCCCGATCATGGACAGTTGCAGCTTAATTCGGACGGAAGTTACACCTATTCGCCCGACCTGAACTACAGCGGACCTGACTCCTTCACCTATCAGGTGGACGACGGTGAAGGCGGAACGGATACGGCGACGATTACTTTCGATGTCGATCCAGTAGCTGACGCACCGGTTATTGTAACCAATGACGTAACCATGGATCGTTCGGTCGAGGATCAGCCGGTTACCGGCACCGATGGCGATGATACTCTTGTCGGCACCTCTGATGATGATATCCTTGGTGGCGGCGCGGGTGATGATGTCCTGACCGTTGGCGAGGACGATAGTAGCGAAAGCGCGGACCAGTTCCCGTCTTACGACCATGATCTGTCGAACATTGTTCTTTATTTGGATGACGGTAGCGGCAATATCACCAAGGTTCGGGTGGAAGGCTTCGACTCAGCCGATAGCAGCTACAATGATCCTGACGATCTGCCGCTGGAAAACTTCATCAACGAGAATTATCCTGGTCAGGAAATGGTTGCGGCCACGGTTAAGGCCGGAAACAACTTCTCTGGCATGGGTCCGGGTGAAGGCGAGTTGGTTATTCTGGATGACTCTTACACCCAAGCCGACCTGCCGACCACTAACGTTGCCGACTCCAACACCTACAGCTTTAACGATGCCTTCGATGGGGTATGGGGAAGCGATGCCGACGATACTGGTGGCAACGACTCCTTTACGGTAGAGGCCGTTAGCAGCAACGCTGGATACCACAATTCCTATGGCTATTATGTCATGGACAGTGATGGCAATCCGGTCAGCGGTGAAATTATCTGGGCCGATGTCCATGATAATGTCGGTGATACGGCAACGATTACCGGCGTCGATCAGGCCTCTGTCGGGTTCTTCATCATTCCGAATGGTGATAACCAGAATAGTGGATTGACCGATGGCCAAGACGTCACCTTCCAACAGGATGGCGACGGCAATTGGCAGGTCTTCGTTGATGGCGTTCAACTGGATGCCGAAGCGGGCCATCCCTACTTCAGTGACGAATCGCTCAATGCGGACGGCACCGACCATATGGAAGACACCTCCGTTGAGGGCGATCAGAACTGGGAAGACTTGGCTCCAAGCAGTTCCGATTACGACTTCAACGACTTCAACGCCAATGTGACTTGGACGTTGGGCGAAGACGATGGTGATGATGGAGCTAGCGGTGCCGGTGACGATACCGTTTATGGCGGCACAGGTAGCGACACCCTTGCCGGTGGCGAAGGTAACGATACGTTGATCGGTGATCCGGATGCCACGGATACGGTGGTGCCGCTCGATATTTCGGTCGGCCTGCAGGACCAGGACGGCTCGGAAACTCTGTCGTCAACGGTTCAGATCACCGGCGTGCCTTCCGGCGCAACACTCTCAGCTGGTACGGAAAGCAATGGCGTCTGGACAGTTTCGGTCAATGATCTTCAGGGACTGGAAATGACCGTTCCCGCCGGTTCGGCCGATAGTATCGATCTGACGGTGACGGCTGAATCAAATGAGTGGCAGGATGCCGGTTCCGCATCGGCGAGCAGCACCTTCACGGTGACGCTCAACGATACCACCGGAGACGACATTCTTACCGGCGGTGCCGGTGACGATGTTATCGATGGTGGCGCGGGTAGCGACACGGCGATCTATTCCGGTCCACGTGAAAACTACATGATCACCGAAGAAAACGGGGTCTATACGGTTGAAGACCTGACCGGCGCCGATGGCACGGATACGGTAACTGATATCGAAAGCTTCGTTTTTGAAGACGGTAGTATTGGCGTCGATACCATCTTGGATGGCAACCCGGACACTCCGGCAACGACTGCAACGAGCGCCACATCTGCCACCTCGGCAACCAGCGCCACGTCGGCCACCTCTGCGACCTCGGCAACCAGTGCCACGTCTGCTACATCGGCGACAAGCGCCACGTCGGCCACGTCTGCGACTTCCGCGACGGAACCCGACTCCGGTGATTCTGATGGTGCAGGAGCGCAACTGGTAGCCGAAGACTTCTCCGGCGACGGTTCGGGCTGGGGTGATGAAGTTTCTTACGATTGCGGTAAGATGGTCATTGGGCACGATGAAACCGCGACCAAGACCTTCGACTTCGGCGCCGATCACGCCAATCAGACGGTCGTTGTCGAGTTCGATATGACGGCGACCGGCGGTTGGGAAGACTCCGGCTATGCACAGGATTACTTTACCATTAGTTCTAATGGCAGCCAGGTCCAGCAGGACAGCCGGGAAGACGGGTCGACCCACTATCAATTCGAGGTTCAGACTGATGCGAACGGCCAAGTAAACCTTGAACTAGACGTCAACACGACGGCCTATGGTGAGAAGGCTCAAATCGACAACTTCACCATGGTCGGGGGCGACGACTGGAGCACCGACTCATCTAACGACGATAGTGGTGACAGCAGCGGCGATAATGCCTCGTATGTTCCAGATTACAGCGATCACATCGGAGACGATCTCGATTGGGTCTATGATGCGAATCCGCAGCCCGATGGCGAAATTGATCAGACCGGCGATAGCGGTAGTGATGAGCTTGAAGGCGGTCATAGCGATGACGTTCTGGCCGGCTTGGGCGGAAACGACGAGCTTGATGGCGAAAAAGGCAACGACATCCTCCTCGGCGGTGATGGCTCAGATGATCTAGACGGCGGCAAGGGTGATGATATCCTTCTTGGCGGCGACGGTTCGGACGAACTCGATGGCGGCAAAGGCGATGATTTCCTGTTTGGCGGCTCGGGTTCCGATGATCTGGACGGCGGCAAGGGTGACGACATCCTGGTTGGTGGCAGCGGAGACGACGATCTCTTCGGCCAGCAGGGTGACGATCTCTTTATCTGGGGCTCCGGCGATGGCAACGATGTCATTTCCGGTGGTGACGGATGGGCCGATACGATCCATCTCGATCAGCAGGGCGCCGACGGCTCTGAAAATAATGCTGATGCCGGTTGGACGCTGAAGATCGAAGGTGAGGAAGAAGTTGTCATCGGCACCACCGATAGCGGTTCTTACGATGATATCGTCGATGGCGAAGGCACGCTCACCGACAACGAAACCGGCGAAGTCATCACCTTCGAAGGGATCGAGAAAATCGAGTGGTAAGCTACTTCTTCTAGAAATTTTTGAGGAAGGGCGTTCTTGTAAAGAGAGCGCCCTTTCTCTTTGCCACCCGGTTGGGTGGGCTAAGCCACTCTATGGGGGCTTGCCTTTAAGGGTTCCCTTGACCATAAACAAAAGAAGGTTTCCGGCCTTTAAGCGCCGGATGGAAAACGATACTGATTGGGAATAAGGAAAACCGGCCGATGAGCACATTTAAGACACTCGATAATCTGGACGTAGCGGGAAAACGGATTTTGATTCGTGTGGATCTGAATGTGCCCATGAAAGATGGCAAGGTGACCGACAGCACCCGCATCGATAGGACGGTTCCAACGTTGAAAGAGCTTTCCGATAAAGGCGCAAAAGTAATTGTTATGTGTCACTTCGGTCGGCCGAAAGGGCAGGTGGTGCCGGAGATGTCGGTGGCTGCCGTGGCCGGACCTTTAGGCGATGCGTTGGGGAAGTCTGTAGCCTTTGCGTCTGATTGCGTGGGTGAGGCTGCGCAAACGGTGGTTGATGGTTTGAAAAATGGTGATGTAGCCTTGCTTGAGAACCTACGCTTCCATCCGGAAGAAGAGAAAAATGACGTGGGTTTTGCCAATCAATTGGCGGCGCTTGGCGATATCTACGTTTCCGAAGCCTTTTCCTGCTCCCATCGGGCCCATGCATCGACCGAAGCTATTGCAAAAATACTTCCCGCTTATGCCGGCCGGTTGATGCAAGCAGAGTTGGAAGCCCTAAGCGGCGCTTTGGAAAATCCGGCTCGACCGGTTGCCGCACTGGTCGGTGGGGCGAAAGTCTCGACCAAGCTTGACGTGTTGACCAATCTGGTCGCCAAGGTGGATAAATTGATCATTGGCGGCGGCATGGCCAATACGTTCCTCAATGCCAAGGGTGTTGATGTCGGCAACTCGCTTTGTGAGCATGATTTGGCCGATACGGCCCGGGATATTCTGGCGCGCGCCGAAAAGGCCGGTTGCGAGATCCTTCTGCCGAGAGATGCCGTTGTCGCTAAGGAGTTTAAGGAAGGAGCCGATAGTCAGGTTTTGGCACTTGATGCCGTGCCGTCGGATGGAATGATCCTCGATATCGGTCCGGCCTCTATCGATTTTCTGGTTGGTAAGCTGGAAGAATGCAAAACCATTGTTTGGAATGGTCCCATGGGCGCTTTTGAGATTGAGCCTTTTGATAAGGGGACCAATGCGCTGGCCCAAGCGGCGGCCCGGCTGACAAAAGAGGGTAAGCTGGTTTCCGTCGCAGGTGGCGGAGATACCGTGGCGGCTTTGGCCCATGCGGGCGCTGAGGCGGATGTTTCCTATATCTCTACGGCGGGTGGGGCTTTCTTGGAGTGGCTGGAAGGTAAGGAATTGCCGGGCGTGGCGGTGTTAAAAGCGTAGAATAAATTGCTTTTAAAGCATAATGGGGCGATTTCTTTACAAATCGTTATCATTATGCAATAATCCATCTGTCTAGTAGGAACAACCCGAGGTCCTTAGAAGGAGGATCAAATGGCACTTACACCGGTAGGAAATGCACCGGCGGTCTTGCAGCAAGTGAACCAAGCGGCTCAGTTGCAAGAAGCGCCTGTTTCCGCTGCCGTTTCGCAAACAGCGCAGCAGGCGGACCAGCAGGCTGAACGGGCTCTCGAAGCCCAGGATAACCGCCAGGAAGTTCAACAAGAAGTGACTAAGGACGTTCTTCAGGCCATTGATGAGGCCGAAGAAGCGGGCGCCAGCGGCGCTGATGAGGAACGCGGTTCCTTCGTCGATATCTCCGCTTAAGTCCGGGCGCGAATTTCCGATAAAGCGTTAGCGCGGCAGTTTTCTGCCGCCTTTCCGCTCGTCTACATCTGTTTGCCATTTTATCGGCTGGTCAATCAATCGGCTGTATGAAAGCGCTTGCCCCGCTCCCGTCATCGCGCCAAACTCTTTGTCATGAGCAATGAAACACCGATTAGCAATGTGAGCTTGTCCGGCCCGACAGTCTGGCAAGTTCCTGAAGGTGACGACCGGGAACGGCTGGTCTGTCCCGATTGCGGTTATATTCAATACGACAATCCACGCATTATCGTCGGGGCGATTTTTGAGTGGGAAGACCAAGTATTGCTTTGCAAGCGCGCTATCGCGCCGCGCGAGGGATATTGGACGTTTCCAGCGGGTTTCATGGAGCTAAACGAAACGGTGGCCGAAGGGGCGCAGCGCGAGGTTTGGGAGGAGGCGCGGGCCAAGGTCGAAATCAAAGACCTTTTCGGCGTTTACAATATTCCCCACATTGGCCAAGTCTACATGCTCTACAGGGCCGATATGCTTTCACCGGAATTCGCCGCCGGTCCGGAAAGTGCGGATGTTCAGCTATTCAATTGGGATGACGTTCCTTGGAAGGAACTGGCCTTTCCTTCGGTCAAATGGGCACTTGAAGAATATCACGAGCTACGCGGCCAATCCGTTGTTGCCGTGCGAACAAATTCTTACGCCCCTCGGATGGACTGACCCTTAAAAAGGTAATCCAGATTTTACTGTTTTGTCGCTAATATCATTGAGGTGTAAACCACCTATTAACGACTCGGATTCTAAATTTAGAGGTCGATAAAACTTTCAACGTTCCGGTAACCCATGGCCGATCCGACCAAACTGATAGGGACGTCTCTTCAGCCGACCCATAATCACCGAACGACCTTTAAACAGGCCGAGGCGGTGAGTAAGCGCGCCGAAGTTACCGATTTCAAGCAGACGCCTAAAAACCATCAGGCGATCCAGCGGCTCGATCAGACTCTCGAGTCGGGACAAGATCTCCGCGACGACGTGCCGCGCGGCCACTACATCGACATTCTGGTTTAAATCAAAGGTCTGCCCTAAGCATCTAGGCCCATGAGGTTGCGTGCAAAGGCTTGAGCTTCGAAGGGCTTGAGATCGTCGATGCCTTCGCCCACCCCAATGGCGTGAACCGGTAGGCCGAACTTGTCAGCCAAAGCGACTAGGACGCCGCCTTTTGCCGTGCCGTCCAGTTTGGTCAACACCAACCCGGAAACGTTGACCATGTTCTTGAACACCTCGACTTGGCTGTGAGCGTTCTGACCGACGGTGGCATCGAGTACTAACAGGCAGTCGTGAGGGGCGCTTTCGTCGAGTTTGCGAATGACCCGGATAACTTTTTCCAACTCGGCCATCAGGCCTGTTTTGTTTTGTAGGCGTCCCGCGGTATCTATCAGCAGGATATCGGTACCCGCCAATTGGGCTTGCTCGATGGCGTCGTAGACCAGACCGGCAGCGTCGGCTCCCGTGTCGCGGGCGACCACGGGACAATTGTTGCGTTCGCCCCAAACTTTCAGTTGTTCGACAGCGGCGGCGCGGAAGGTATCGCCAGCGGCCAGCATGACCGACTTGCCCTGTTCCTGAAACTGCTTGGTCATTTTGCCGATCGTCGTGGTCTTTCCGCTGCCGTTAACCCCGCAGACCAAAATTACATGGGGTTTGTTCCCGCTATCGACGGTAAGCGGCTTGGCGACCGGCTCCAAAATAGGGGTGATCTGTTCGGCGACGGCTTCACGAATTTCTTCCGGGCTGACTTCCTTGCCGAAGCGGGTCTTGGCGATTTGCTCACTGACCCGCATAGCTGTCTCAACACCGAGGTCGCCGGTGATCAGAATTTCCTCAAGCTCTTCTACGGCTTCACCATCCAGTTTGCGCTTGGTGAAAAGGTCGGTGATGCCTCCGGTCAGTTTATTCGAGGAGCGGCTTAAGCCCTCCTTGAGGCGTGCCATCCAGCCCTTTTTCGGCGTTTCTTCGGTCATTCGTCTCTGGTTCCCAATAAAGTTTCCCCGTCCAGGCCAGTCAGGCGGACCGGCACAATGGACCCCGGTTCGGCTTCGCCGTCAAGCCGAACCCGAACATAGTGTTCCGAAAGGCCTTCGTTTTCTTTTTCAATCAGCACCCTGGCCCGGCTGCCGATGCGGGATTGGGCATAAGCAAGAAAGGCCTGCTCTCCCGCAGCGCGGATTTTTGCCGCCCGTTCTTTACGCAGGTCGCCCGGAATGTCCGGCATCTTGGCCGCCGGGGTGCCGGGGCGGCTCGAATAAGGGAAAACATGCAGAAAGGTCAGGCCGCAGTCTTCCACCAGCCGAAGTGAATTTTCAAACATCTCTTCGGTCTCCGTGGGAAAACCGGCGATCAAGTCTGCGCCGAAGACAAGACCGTTGCGTCTGGCCCGCAACCGTTGGCAAATCTCGATGGCCTGAGCCCGGGTATGCCGTCGTTTCATCCGTTTTAAAATCATGTCGTCCCCAGCCTGGAGGCTCAGGTGGATATGCGGCATCAGGCGGGGCTCGTTGACGATGGCGTCAAATAGATCGTCATCCACGGCGGCCGGATCGAGCGAAGACAGCCGTAAGCGTTCCAACCCAGGAACGGCGGCGAGCAGTCGTTTAACCATTTGGCCTAGGGGCATGCGGTTTGGTAGGTCGGCGCCGTAGCTGGTGAGATCGACGCCGCTTAGAACCACTTCTTTGAAACCGCCTTCAACCAGGGTGCGAACCTGTTCGGTAATGCTTTCGGCGGTCAGGCTGCGGTTGGGGCCGCGCCCGAAGGGAATGATGCAGAAGGTACAGCGGTGGTCGCAGCCTTGTTGAACTTGAACGAAGGCGCGCGCCCGGTTGCCGAAACCGCCGATCAGGTGATGGGCGGTTTCCGTGGCCTCCATGATGTTGGTGACTTCCACCGGCGTGTTTTCTTCTGCGGTTGCCGGAGCGAAGTGGAAGCTTTCGGCCTGCATTTTTTCCCGGTTGCCCAAAACGCGATCCACTTCCGGCATGGCGGCGAAGTCGTCCGGGTGGATTTGGGCCGCGCAGCCGGTGACAATAATCTTGGCCCCGGGGTTCTCGCGCCGCAGTCGCCGTATGGTCTGGCGGGCTTGGCGTTCGGCCTCTCCGGTTACGGCGCAGGTATTGATGATGATGGCGTCCTCAAGTCCGGCAGTCTCGGCGTGGTCGCGCATGACTTCGGATTCATAGGTGTTGAGGCGGCAGCCCAGGGTGACGACGCGAGTTTCGCTCATCGGATCATCCCAATAGGGACGGGTCGAGAACGCCCGTATAACTCCGCGCCACGGGGCCGGTCATTTGCACATGGTTGTCGGGCATCCACTCGATTTCCAGCGAGCCACCGTCGAGGATAACCTCGGCTTTGCGGCCGGTGAGTTTGCGCCGGGCTGCTGCAATAAGGGAGGCGCAAGCACCGGTGCCGCAGGCCCGTGTGATGCCGACGCCCCGCTCCCAAACCCGCATGCGCAGGCGGTTATCGGCCAATACCTGAACGGCTTCCACGTTGATCCGCTCGGGGAACATTTCGTGGGTTTCGATTTGAGGTCCCCAGCGCTCCAGATCGACGGCTTCGGCATCATCAACGAAAAAGACGGCGTGTGGATTGCCTATGTTGACGGCAACCGGATCGGCCAGAGGCCCCACTTCGAGCGGCAGGCTCCCCGTATCAACCGCTTCGGCCAATGGAATTTCCCGCCAGTCGAGACGCACCAATCCCATATCGACCGAAATGCGGCCGTCTCCGGTGGGATGAGCATCAAGTAAGCCAACGACGGTTTCGATAACTGTATGGTCTTTTCCCGTCTGTTCCATAACCAAATCCGCAATGCAGCGGGTCGCGTTGCCGCAGGCCTCGACTTCCGATCCGTCGGCGTTGAGAATGCGCATGAAAACGTCGGCGTGGGTGTCTTTCGCCGGTTCCATGATGATGAACTGGTCGCAGCCGACGCCGGTTTTGCGGTCGGCGATCGCGCGGATTTGTTCCGAGGCCAGCGACAATCCCGTTTCGCGGGTGTCGAGAACCACGAAATCGTTGCCCAGGCCATGCATTTTCACAAACCGGTGCTCCATCATAGGCCCTACATAGGGGTGGGGTAGGCTTAGAGTCCAGTCCTAACCGTTGTTTTGCACGAACTTTTCCATGTGAAACTGGGCTTGTTCTGGAGCATAAGCGTATTTTTGTCCAATTGGGCAGGCGTGTCGCGCTGCACAGCCAAGCGTCATACAGTCAGCTTGATCCTCTGCTTTTAAGCGAGCCGTGCAGGCAGGAACGTCATAGCTCCCATTATTGAAAGCTCCGGCCGGGCAGGCGGTGAGACAAGGTTTATCATCACAGCTGTCGCAGGGGCGTGGCTCCTCGGATTGTTGGGGGAGGGTGATTTTCTGATCGAAGAGAAATGCGCTACGGTAGGCATGCCAAAGCCCGAAAATCGGATGGATCAAAGGGCCGACCGGAGATGGATAAACCGGCTCGCAACGTTGCGCCCAGCGTTGAAAGGGATGATAGGGTGGGCCCTCGAAGGGAAAAAGAGGCCGCGCCCCGAAGATATCGGCAAAACCGGTGAGCGTTTGCTTCGTCCAGGCATCCATGGGGTTGGGGCCGTCTATTCCGGTTGCGGCGAAATGCCGCCAAAAGGCTGAGCCTGCGTTGCCGATCATAATGAGCGTTTGGCCGGTCGCGCCGAGATCGCCCTGGTCTTGTTGCGTAACCTGAAATCCCCCCCTGAGGATGAAGCCGTGGAAGGTTAGGGCGTCGCGAAGTTCTTCATATAAGCTCATGGGGCTACTTTGCCCCATCAAGCCTTTGAACGAAAGTCAGATGGTTGATCTGGCTGTCGCTTTGACAATCTCGAGAAGATCACGGCGGGTTGCCGGATCTTTGATCGCCAAAAAATTGCGGACCAAATTTTTCGCTTCGTTGGCGTCTTCGGGGGCCGGGGGAGACGGCATATCCGGCAGTGGGCCGTCTTTTGCCTTCAATGCCCCATAAAAGACGTCGACCGAAACGCCCAGATGTTTGGCCGCCCGATAGAGTTCGGCCGCCGTCATTCTGCTTGTTCCGGCTTCAATCCCTTTGATCCGATTTTCTCCAACACCCAGATGTTGAGCCAATTCCGCTTTTGTTACCCCTAATTCCACGCGTTTGTTGTGGAGGCTTGCGCCGATGCTGAAGTCGATATTTTCCCTGGTTTCACTTTGCTTGCCGGTTGTCATTTTATGATTCCCCAGACATAAACACACTAAAAAGATGCATATATATCATTATGCATACCTATGGTATATATCAGGATGACCGTTTAGCAAAGGGGAATGGTGCAGAGATAAGCATTCTGGAAATAAAAAACGGCGCCTGGATTAAAGCGCCGTTTTAATTAAAGTCGGAAATTTTTTAGCCGGTAAAGGCGTCGGCCAGGGATTTGACCAGCTGGGAAATCCGCTTCCGCACAGTTTCATCGACAATGGCGAAGTAATTGTGGGTCAGCTCAATGGCTTCCTTGGAGGTCAGTGGATCGTGCTCGAAGGTTTCGGGCGGTTGATCTGACAGGCCGGGACCTTTTCCCTTTTCATGGGTCCAGGCGGACTCGGGCATGTCTTGGAAGAAGTAGCTGACTTCAATGCCGAGTGTTCTGGAGATTTTATATAGATTGCTTGCGCCGATACGGTTGGCCCCGTTCTCGTACTTCTGAATTTGCTGGAACGTCACCCCGATGGCTTCGCCCAGTTTGGTTTGGCTCATCCGTAGACCCAAGCGGCGGCCCCGCACGCGCGACCCGACATACTTGTCGATGGGGTCAGGTGAGCTTCTTCCCACACGTCTGCTCATTTTTTAACATCCTTCTTACGGTCGTCGGTGGTTCCGCTTCTTTTGAAGCTTGTTTCGTAGGTCGATCCCGTTTTGGGCCGGTTCAAGCAAGAGCCCTACGCTGATTACTATAGTAATCACACAAAACCATTCATAATTGCAATAAGTTTGAATCACAAGGGGTTTTGAAAATGCCTTATTGGCTACTTGGAACAGTTGTTGACATGGGGGCTGCAGGAGCATAAAGTCCGCGCCGCTATGCAAGTGCTCCTTAAGTATTGGGGGTGCCGCCAGTCCGCGAGGGTTCGCGCACTGGCGTTTTTTGCTTGTTTATCGGTAGTTTTGACCAGGGAAACGCGGACGCATGTTCGAGAATTTGACAGATCGCCTCGGTGATGTTTTTGAGCGCCTTAAGAAAAAAGGTGCGCTCAAGGAAGCCGATGTCGATGCCGCGTTGCGCGAAGTGCGGGTGGCTCTGCTTGAGGCCGATGTCGCCCTGCCGGTGGTCAAAGACTTCGTTTCCGCAGTAAAAGAAAAAGCCGTCGGTCAGGAAGTGATCAAGAGCGTCACGCCGGGCCAGATGGTGGTCAAGATCGTTCACGATCAGTTGGCAGAAACCCTGGGCGATGATCGATCTGAACTAAACTTAGCGACAACCCCACCGGCAGCCATTCTCATGGTTGGCCTTCAGGGCTCCGGTAAAACCACCAGTTCGGCCAAACTGGCTTTGCGCCTCAAGGACAAGCAGAAAAAGAAAGTCTTGATGGCCTCGCTCGATATTTACCGCCCGGCTGCGCAACAGCAGTTGGAGGTGTTGGGCAAGCAGGCCGAGGTCGACACTCTGCCGATCATCTTCGGCGAACAGCCTGTCGCCATTACCAAGCGCGCCATGGAGATGGGTCGCCTCGAAGGCTACGATGTGGTGCTCCTCGACACGGCGGGCCGTTTGCACATTGATACCGAATTGATGGCTGAGGTCGCCCAGGTGCGCGATGTGGCCAAGCCCATCGAGACCCTGCTGGTGACCGACGCCATGACCGGCCAGGACGCCGTGACGGTAGCTAAGGAATTCAATGAAAAGGTCGGCGTTACCGGTATCGTGCTGACCCGCGTGGATGGTGATGCACGCGGCGGTGCGGCGCTTTCCATGAAGCAGATCGCCGATGCGCCCATCAAGTTCATGGGGATCGGCGAAAAAATCGACGAGTTCGAGCCCTTCCACGCTGAGCGGATTGCCGGGCGTATCCTCGGCATGGGCGATGTGGTCTCGCTGGTCGAGAAGGCGTCCGAGACCATCGAGAAGGAAGAGGCCGAGAAGCTTGCCAAGAAGGTGATGAAGGGGCAGTTCACCCTGGAAGACCTGCTGAGCCAGCTTCGCCAAATCCGCAAAATGGGCGACCTGAAGGGCCTGATGGGCATGCTGCCGGGTGTCGGCAAGATGAAAAAGCAGATGGAAGGCGCCAACGTGGATGACAGCATGATTGCTCGTCAGGAAGCGATCATCCTCTCCATGACCGTTAAAGAACGCCAAAACCCAAAAGTGATCAACGCCTCGCGGCGCAAGCGCATCGCCGCCGGGTCGGGCACCTCGGTGCCGGAAGTCAACCGGTTACTCAAACAGCATAAGCAGATGAGTTCCGTGATGAAGAAAGTGGGCAAGATGGGAAAGAAAAGTTTCCTCCGCTCCGGCGGCTTGCCTCCTGGAATGATGCCGCCGGGCGGGATGCCGCCGGGCGGGTTCGGATGAGTTGCATGACCCTTAGTCGGGTTCATGGATTTAGTTTTAACCACTGATACGAAAGACGTTAGACAACTATGGCTCTTAAGATCAGACTTGCACGCGGCGGCGCCAAGAAGCGCCCGTTTTACCGCATTGTCGTTGCCGATATCCGCAGCCCGCGGGATGGCCGTTTCATCGAAAAGCTCGGTCGTCACAATCCGATGCTGCCCAAGGACCACGAAGAGCGCGTGGTGCTGAATGAAGAACGGATCAAATACTGGCTGGGCGTTGGCGCCAAGCCGACCGACCGCGTTCAACGCATGTTGGCCGCCGCTGGCCTGATTGGTGATCGTACGATCCCCGAACAGACCAAAAAGCACCTGCCGGGCGCCAAGGCTCAGGAGCGCGTTCGCGAAGCCGAAGAGAAGGCCAAGGAAGCCGCCGAAGCGGCTGCTGCCGCCAAAGCTGAAGCTGCCGAGGCCGCTGCTGCTGAAGAAGCTCCTGCCGAAGAGGCCCCCGCTGAAGAGGCTCCGGCCGAAGAAGCTCCCGCCGAAGCTGAAGAAGCCAAGGAATAGGCTTTAAGGCATGGCTTCCAGATCAGGGAAGTCGGATGGCGATTTGGTCTGTGTCGGCGTGGTAACCGGACCCCATGGGGTCCGTGGGCTGGTGCGGATCAAGAGCTTTACCGAGGACCCCAAGGCGGTGGCGGCCTACGGTGCAGTGTCCGATGAAACCGGCAAGGTTTTGTTCAAGCTGCAACTGGTCGGCCAAGCCTCTAAGGGGCAGGTTCGGGTGAAGCTTGAAGGTGTAAAAGACCGGGACGCGGCGGAAGCGCTCAAGGGAACCAAGCTTTTCGTTCCCAGGGACGCACTGCCGGAGCCGCAGGAAGACGAGTTCTATCATGCCGATTTGATCGGCCTGGAGGCCCGGCTTCCCAATGGCGAAAGTCTTGGAAGGGTTCGGGCGGTTTTCGATTTTGGCGCGGGCGACATGCTCGAAATCGAGCACCCGAACAAAGGGGTGCTATTGGCGCCGTTTACCAAGGCTGCCATCCCTCGGGTCGAACTGGCGGAAGGCTGGCTGTTGGTTGAGCCTCTGCCGGGCCTCCTGGAGCCGGGTGAACCGGAACCGGGAGAGGACGCGGAAAGCGGGGATTGAAATCCATGTGGACCGCAACTGTCTTGACCCTTTTCCCGGAAATGTTTCCGGGGCCTCTGGGGGCTTCGCTTTCGGGCAAGGCCCTGGAACAGGGGAAATGGCTGTTGGAAACGGTGGACATTCGCGCTTTTGCGCGCGATAAACACCGCACCGTGGATGACACGCCTTTTGGCGGTGGCGCCGGAATGGTCATGCGGCCCGATGTAGTGGACCGCGCGATCGGCGACGCCGCCCAGGCCCAACCCGGGGCGCGGCTGATCTATCTGACGCCGCGCGGACGCCTTCTCGATCAGGAGAAGGTCCGGGAACTGGCCGACGCGCCGGGAGTGGTTTTGCTCTGTGGGCGTTACGAAGGCATCGATCAGCGGGTTTTGGAAGCGCGCGAGGTCGAAGAAATCAGCTTGGGAGACTTCATCCTCTCAGGCGGTGAAGCGGCGGCGATGACGTTGCTGGATGCCGTGGTGAGGTTGTTGCCGGGCGTAACCGGCAACACCGAGTCGCTGGAAGAAGAAAGTTTCGAGACGGGGCTCCTGGAGTACCCGCATTATACCCGGCCCCAGACGTGGGAAGACCACAAAGGGGAGAGCCGGGAGGTTCCGGAAGTTCTGCTTTCGGGGCATCACAAGAACATTCGGGCCTGGCGGCAGGAACAAGCCGAGCAGATCACCCGAAAGCGGCGGCCGGATCTCTGGGAACGGTATGCCGAAACGAAGGACGACTGACGCTCTTAAGTCATAGAGGGTCGCATAAATTTAATGGGCCGTGCCTCTGAAAACATGCACTGCTAACGAAGAGAGTAAGGAAGAAAGCCATGAACATTCTCGAAACCATCGAGAAAGAGCAGATGGAAAAGCTCGTTGCAGACAAGGAAATTCCCGAGTTTGCAGCCGGTGATACGATCAAGGTTCACGTCAAGGTCAAAGAAGGTGAAACCGAGCGTATCCAGATTTTCGAAGGCGTTTGCCTCGCCCGTAAAAACGCCGGACTAAACTCCGCATTCACCGTCCGCAAGCTGTCCTTCGGCGAAGGTGTGGAGCGTGTTTTCCCGCTCTATTCGCCCAACGTGGCGAAAATCGAAATGGTGCGCCGCGGTGATGTTCGCCGGGCCAAGCTCTACTATCTGCGGGGCCGCACCGGTAAGGCTGCCCGTATCGCCGAGAAGACCGATGGTTGGTCGGGCAAGGTTTCGGCTGAGGAAGCCAAGCAGGCACGCGCCGAAAAAGCCGCCCGCGACGCCAGAGCGCGCGAGAAGGCCGAAGCTAAAAAAGCCGCCAAGGCCGCAGGCGACGCCGAATAAGCCTTTCCTTTTTGTAAGGAAACGGAAATCAACGCGGGCGCGCCCTCAGTCAAAAAGGGCTCGCCCGCGTTCGCATGTTAAATCCAGCCGCATTGGATCTAAGGAAGGCCACCCATGCCCAAGACCCTGTTTGATAAAATCTGGGAACGCCATCTGGTCGAAACCCAGGACGACGGCACCAGCCTCATCTATATTGACCGCCACTTGGTTCACGAAGTGACCAGCCCGCAGGCTTTCGAAGGCTTGCGCGCCTCGGGCCGTAAGGTGCGTCACCCCGAACTCACCCTCGCTGTCGCCGACCATAACGTGCCGACCGTTGCCGAGGACCGGGCTGGCGGCATTAATGCCGTCTCGAACGATGAATCTCGGACCCAACTTCAAGCGCTGGAAAAAAACACCGCCGAGTTCGGTGTTCAACATTTTGGCATTTCCGAGTTCCGTCAGGGTGTGGTTCACATCGTTGGCCCCGAACAGGGCTTCACCCTTCCCGGCACGACTATCGTCTGTGGCGATAGCCATACGGCGACCCATGGGGCGTTCGGCGCTCTGGCGTTCGGTATTGGCACGTCGGAAGTCGAACATGTTCTGGCCACCCAGACTTTGCTGCAGAAAAAGCCCAAATCCATGCGGATTAATGTAGAGGGCGATCTGCCTGCTGGATGTACGGCAAAAGACTTGGTTCTCGCCTTGATTGGCCAGATCGGCACAGCGGGCGGCACCGGCTGCGTCATTGAATATGCAGGCAAGGCCATCGAAGACCTGTCCATAGAAGGTCGAATGACCGTTTGCAATATGTCCATCGAAGGTGGTGCACGGGCCGGTCTCATCGCACCCGATGAAAAGACATACGAATACCTCATGGGCCGCCCCATGGCGCCCAAGGGTGCGACCTGGGAAATGGCCGTGGCCGATTGGAAGACACTGCCTAGCGATGAAGGCGCAACCTACGATGAAGAGGTAACCCTCGACGTATCTCGTTTGGTTCCGCAGGTCAGCTGGGGCACCAGCCCGGAAAACATCGCTCCAATCACAGGCGTTGTGCCCAATCCGGATGATGCCGAAAACGACGCTCAGAAAGCCGCATGGCAGCGGGCGCTCGATTACATGGATTTGAAACCAGGCACTCCCATGGACGGCATTGCCGTCGATCGGGTGTTTATCGGTTCCTGCACCAATGGCCGTATTGAAGATCTCCGTGCGGCCGCCGCTGTCGCCAAGGGCCGCAAGGTGGCCGAAGGTGTGGGCGCCATGGTGGTGCCGGGTTCGGGGCTGGTCAAGGAACAGGCCGAACAGGAAGGCCTCGACGAAATCTTCATCGAAGCCGGGTTTGAATGGCGTGATCCGGGCTGTTCCATGTGTCTGGCGATGAACGACGATAAATTGATGGCCGGACAGCGTTGCGCCTCGACCTCGAACCGTAACTTCGAGGGCCGTCAGGGACGCGGTGGACGCACCCATCTGGTGAGCCCGGAAATGGCTGCTGCTGCGGCTGTGACCGGCAAACTGACCGATGTTCGCAAACTCGTAGGCTAAGGAGACGGGACCATGGAAAAGTTCACCAAACTCACCGGCGTCGCGGCTCCCATGCCGATCAAGAACGTCGATACGGATATGATCATCCCCAAACAGTTCCTCAAAACCATCCAACGCTCCGGCCTGGGTAAGAACCTGTTTGATGAGATGCGTTATAACGAAGACGGCTCGGAAAATCCGGAATTCATTTTGAACAAGGCCCAGTACCGTGACGCGACCATCCTGGTTGCAGGCGATAACTTCGGCTGCGGGTCGTCGCGTGAGCATGCGCCCTGGGCGATCCTCGATTTCGGTATTCGCTGCGTTATCGCCCCGAGTTTTGCCGACATCTTCTACAACAACTGCTTCAAAAACGGCATTCTGCCGATCCGTCTGCCGCAGGCCGATGTGGACAAGCTGATGGAAGACGCCGAGCGCGGGGCCAACGCCACCGTGACGGTCGATCTGGAAGCTCAGGAAATCACCGGCCCTGATGGCGGTAAAATCGCTTTTGAGATTGATCCTTTCCGTAAACACTGTCTATTGAACGGCCTCGACGACATCGGCCTGACCTTGCAGAAAAAGGAAAAGATCGAAGCCTTTGAAACGCGGCAAAAAGCCGAACGGCCCTGGCTGTAATTTCGTTTTTTATCGGGGGACATATGTCTAACACTAAAAATCTTCTGATCCTGCCGGGTGACGGCATCGGCCAGGAAGCTATGACCCAGGTTGAGCGTGTGGCGAACTGGGTTGCCAAAAACCGCAACGTCGGTTTCGATATGGAGACTGATCTGGTCGGTGGTGCGGCTTACGACAAGCATGGCGTTGCTCTAGCCGACGAAACCCTTCAAAAGGCGCTAAAAGCCGATGCGGTCCTGCTTGGCGCAGTGGGCGGTCCCAAGTGGGACAACGTGGCTCGCGAACACCGTCCCGAAGCCGGTCTTCTGGCGCTGCGCAAGGAAATGGATCTATTTGCCAACCTGCGTCCGGCAACCTGTATGCCCGCATTGGCCGAAGCTTCGAGCCTGAAGGAAGACATTGTTTCCGGCCTCGACATTATGATCGTTCGCGAACTGACCGCCGGGGTTTACTTCGGCCAGCCACGCGGAATGCAGGAATGGGAAGGTCAGGAGCGCTGCATTGATACTCAGGCCTACACCAAGGCGGAGATCGAACGCATCGCCGAGGTGGCCTTCGATCTCGCCCGCAAGCGCGCCAGCAAGGTCCATTCGGTGGAAAAAGCCAACGTCATGGAGACCGGTATTTTCTGGCGCAAAGTGGTAACCGACCTGCATACGGCCGGTGGTTATGACGATATCGAACTTCAGCACATGTATGCCGACAACTGCGCCATGCAGTTGGTCCGCTGGCCAAAACAGTTCGACGTGATCGTTACCGATAACTTGTTCGGTGATTTACTGTCCGACTGTGCGGCCATGCTGACGGGCTCTCTTGGTATGTTGCCATCGGCCAGCCTCGGTGGCGCCGATGAGTTCGGCAATCGCAAAGCCATGTACGAGCCGGTTCATGGCTCCGCGCCGGACATTGCGGGACAGAACCTTGCCAACCCGCTGGCCAGCATCCTCTCTTTCGCTATGTGCCTGCGCTATAGCTTCGATATGGGCGGAGAAGCAGACCTTATTGAAACCGCTTCCCAGAGCGTGCTGAACGCCGGTATTCGCACCGCTGATATCATGCAGGACGGGGCGACCCAGGTGGGCACTAAAGAGATGGGCGATGCTCTCTTGGCCGAAATGGACAAGTTGTCTTAAGTTCTTGTCATTGAAAGAAAAAAGGGGTGGCCGTCTGGCCACCCTTTTTCTTTGTGGCGAACGGCTCTGTTTGCTTTTCGCGCTAGACTTTATAGTCCCCAAGCGTCTAGGTTCGTAGAATATTTCTAGGGAGGGGATAATTGCGCGGGTTGCTTCACGCTTTGCTTTTTGCAGTTGCCGTATGGGGGGGGGTGAGCCCTGCGGCGGCAAAGGCGGAAGACGTTCTGCGCGTTGCTTACTTTAGCCGCGACCTGCCGGGGATTGATCCTCTTTCGCCGACCTTCGATCCCGACTCCTATTCGGTCATTTCACAAATATTCGACAGTCTGGTTTATGGTGATCTGGACGGCAATCTCCAGCCAGGCCTAGCGACGGCTTGGCGACGTCTTGAGCCGACCCTCTGGCAGTTCGATCTTCGGCGCGGGGTCAAATTCCACAATGGTGAACCGTTCGACGGACGCGCGGTTAAGTTTACCTTCGAAACGGCACTGAACCCCAAGCGCCAAGCCGGAAACGCCTGGATACTCAACTCCATTAAACAGGTCCGCCTCGACCCCAAAAATCCTTACCGGATATTGATCGAAACCCATTTTCCAGACGGGATGTTTTTAAATCGCCTCTCCATGTTTGGAGCCATCTGCCCACCCGGTTATATCGCAAAGGTCGGACTCGATGGTTTCGCCCGCCATCCGGTCGGTACCGGTCCCTATAAATTTTCCGCCTGGCGTAAAGATGAAGCGATTGAGCTTGAGCGTTTCGAAGGCTATTGGGAGTCCAGTATTCCAAAAATCGATAAAGTGCGCTTTCTTATCCTGCCCGAGGAGCAATGGGTGGACGCCTTCCTGGCGGGCCAAATCGATTTCCTTCCCAACTTGGCGGGCAACCAAACAACCCGCCTGATGACCGAGGCCAAAGGCCAGGCGACCATCTTGAAAAGATTGGTTTTGTCGGGGTATTGGACGGTTATTCGCAATCAGGGAGCCTTGGCTGATAAGCGGGTACGGCGGGCGCTTAATTTGGCGCTTAATAAGAAAGCGTTGGTCACCTATGCCGATAAAGGTAACGCGCAACCCCTGGCCTCGCTGGGAAAACGCGGTGAATTCGGCGCTAATCGCAGCCTTGCGCCTTATCCCTACAACCCGGAGAAAGCCAAAGGGTTACTGCAAAAGGCCGGAGTGAAGACGCCTTTTAAACTCAAGGCCATCGTTGCCGATATTGCTGTACCGGTCGCCAAGATCATGCGCCACGATTTTGCAAAGATCGGCATCGACCTTACTCTTGACGTAGTTCCCCGGGTTGAATGGTCCAATCGCCTGACCCATCATAAAATGACCTATGGCGAGCCGATCGATTATGATTTGGCGATCAACTTGGTGGATAATCCGATCTTCAATCTGGCGTTTCATGCAGGGCTGTTCCTGCACTCGACGAGTCCTTGGTCGTTGCTTGAGCATGCCGAATTCGAGCGGCGTTTTGGGAAGGCGCTGATGGTGGCTGATGTGGAAGAACACCGGCGGCGACTGGAAGAGCTTGATCGGTTTATTCATGAAGAGGCTTTGATGGTCTTCACCACGCAGCGGGTCATCACAGCCGCTGTCGCGCCGCATGTGAAAATAGAGAAATTTGGCCTTAACGGTCACCTGGATTTCTTGACACTGACGACGGCTGAATTGGCGGGGCGGCGATGAGTTCGATGATTGGCAAAATCCGCCGGACGGTTCTTTCCAAGATGATGCTGCGTAGCATCATTGTCCTGTCTGTCTCTATTCTGTTGGTTGAGTTTTTGGCCTATCGTCAGGCCAGCAAGCAGATTGTTGATCTCACCGAAGAACGTCAGTTGGAACTGACGGCTCTTTATGCCGAGCGGTTTGATCAGACTATTGAGACAGTGGAAATAGATCTGCGCTCTATCGCCGGGTTGCCGTCCTTGCGCGATTATTTTGTTAACCGGCAGTATGATCTTCAGGCCGAAGCCAGTCAGCAATTGGATGGTGTCGCCGGATTTCTCTTGCGCCTTTATGCGCGCAATAGAGCTTATAGCGAAATTAAAATTTCCGGCCAAAATGGCGAGAAATTTCTTACGCTTCACAAAGGATATGTGTCCCGCAATAAGGTTGATCCCATCGACTATTTTGCACCCGAGCTGACGCCGCAGCAAAGGGCCAACCTTTCGGCAGGTTTTGTCGATGAGGGGGTGCAGCCTGGGTCGGGCGATGAAGGCGATACATTACTCTACAGTTATGGTTTGTCCGTTCAGGGTGAGCCGGTGGGCCGGGTTTCCATTTCCTACGATATGGTCAAGCTGACCGAGGATTTGCGTGGTCAGAAGCTGTTTCAGACGGGACACTTGGCGATTTTTTCGCAGGATGGGGAAATTATTTACGCGCCGGGTCTGCAAGTCGGGGATCGTCTGGAAGCTGTGCGCCCTAGCCTCTGGGCTCGCTTGACGGGCATGACATTACCTGGAACAAAAAGGTTTGAAAATGCTGAGGAGCGAGGTTTTCTGGTCAGCGCCACCGCCATGAGAGCGAAGCCTTGGATCATTGCCGCCATTGCCCCCGAACGGGAAATGTTCGCCGATCTCAACCGGTCGAGAAACGTTATTTCCGGCTTGGTGATTATTGCCATCCTTCTCGAGTTGCTTGCGGTTTATTGGTTCACCCGAAACCTAATCACCCAACCCGTCAATCAGCTTCTTGAAGGGACGCGTGCCGTTCATTCCGGCGATTTGGGGCATACGGTGATGATCGACAGCAACGATGAATTCGGCGAACTCGCCGGGTCGTTCAACCATATGACCCGTTCATTAAAAGATTCGATTAGCAATTTGGAAATGGAAATCGAGCGTCGAGCCAAAGCCGAGGAAGAGTTGCAGCATGCACATGACGGCCTGGAACAACGGGTTGCCGATCGGACCAAAGACCTGGAAACCGAAATCGCACACCGTGCCGCCGCTCAAACGGCTTTGCGGAAAAGCGAAGAGAAGTTCCGGGACTATACCGCCGTTTCTTCAGACTGGGTTTGGGAAATGGGCCCCGACTTTAAAATCAATTACATCTCGGAGCGGGCCTTTGACGCATTGGGGATACCGGCTGAAGAAATCATCGGACGTGAGGCCAATGAAGGCGCCGACTCGGGCTATATGCATGAGGAATGGGAAGTTTTCCGGCAACTGATACGGGAGCGGCGGAAGTTCAAGGAATTTCAGTATCGCTATAACCATCCCGATGGTCGCATCCGTTACATCAGAATTAGCGGCAAGCCGATCTTCGACGAAAAGGGTGCTTTCGTCGGGTATCGCGGCACGGGAACTGACGTGACCGAGGCGATGAAAACCCAGGAGGAAATGCAAAAGGCGAAAACAGAAGCGGAGCACGCGAACGAGGCTAAGTCGGAATTCTTAGCCAAGATGAGCCACGAACTGCGGACCCCGTTAAATGCGGTGATTGGCTATGCCGACGTCATGCGGGAGGGAATTTTTGGGACGATTGAGAATGAGCGGTACCAGGAATATCTGACCCATATTCATGGCTCCGGGACCCACCTTCTTGGGCTGATTGATGAAATTCTCGACCTTTCCAAAATCGAGGCCGGGCATGTGGAGTTACAGCCCGAAATCTTCGAAATTTCCCGTTTTGCTGAGAATATTCTGACGACCATCACACCCATGGCCAAGGCGCGAATGAACAATCTTACGGTTAGTTTTCATGAGGATATCGGTGAAATCCATGCCGATAAATCGCGGCTCAACCAAATTTTGCTGAATTTGTTGAGCAACGCCTGCAAATTTACCGAAGGAGGCGATGTGAGTTTGACTGTCGAAGCCGAAAATGACGGCCGGGAGGTCGTTTTCGCGGTCAGCGACACAGGCATCGGTATTCCCGAGGAGAAAATGGCCGATCTGTTTGAAGAGTTTACCCAGGTTCATCCCGAAATGGTGAGGTCCTATGGCGGCACCGGGCTCGGGCTATCGATCAGCAAAAGCCTTTGTGAAATGATGGGCGGTTCAATCAGTGTTGAGAGTGAGCCGGATCAAGGGTCGACATTTACCATCCGTATGCCGAGAGGCAAGGTTTAATCAACCACCCTCAATGGGCGGGAAAACGACCAGATGATCGCCATCCTGTAAGACTGTTCCCGTCCTTTCGTCTGGGGGAACCGGTGTGCCGTTGATCAGGGCCGGATAAACCTCGTCGGGGTCGGTTTTTAGCGCCAATTGCTCCAATACCTTCGACAATGGGGCCTTGTCGGGGAGGTTCAAAGCCCCTTCGCCGGAAGGAAACAACCCGCAGGCGATGGAATGAACCTCCACCGTGATCTTCATCAGGCCAAGCCCAACCTTTGCAGCGTTTCCTTAGCCGGGTGGCCTTGGGGTGTCCAGCCGCGCAGTTCATAATACTCGGGCAGCATCTTCTCCAGTTCGGCCGTTTGTCCCTTGGCTGCGCCGCTTCCCGCCGGTTCTTTCAGTTGTCGGTCGGGCAGGGTGTCGGCTTCAGGGCCGAGGCCTGAGGCGGTATTGTAAAGCCGTTCCATGGTCCAGATGCGTTCACCGCATTCCATAATGCGTTCGGCTGTCCATTTTCCCGGAAGAGCCGCATCGAACTTGGGAGCCAAGTCTTCCGGGTCCCAAACCGGTCCGGGGAAGGTGCAGAGGCCCGAAGAATCGACCAAGGCGTTTTTGTCTTGAGTAAATTTGACCACCTCGGCCTTGCCTTCCGTCGTCACCTTGGTGAAGTCGGGGACGAAGGGGGCGGCGCGCAGGTGGCAGGCTCCCCGGCTGGAGGTGGCATAGGCCAGCGCCATGCCTTTCATGGCGCGGGGTTCGTAGCCGGGAAATTCCTGTCCCCGGACGGTCATGGAAAATTCCGGATGACCGTATTTTTCGCACAGCCGTTTTGAACCGAGGCCGATTTCCTTGCCGAACCCTTCGCCTTTGCCGGTCAGTTCAACCATGGTAATCAGGGCGTCGGCGTTGCCGAAACTGAGATCGATCCCTCCGGTGTTTTCGGTGGTGATCGCGCCGGTTTCGAAAAGTTCCATGGCTGCGCTTAAGGTGGCGCCGAAAGAAATTGTGTCGAGGCCGTCTTCGTTGCAGACCATGTTGGCGTACATCAGGGCGTCCAGGTCGTCGATGCCGCACATGGGGCCGAAGGCATAAGCGTTTTCGTACTCCAAACCGCCGGTCCCTTTACGGTAGCGGGCCTTGTCCTCTCCCGCCACGGCCTTATAGGTCGGATCGATCAACCCCATCCGGCCGCAGGCGATGGTGCAGCCAAAACAGGCCTTGGTGCCGATCAGGTTTGGTTTTCCGTCGCTCAGGCGCGGCACGGTGACCGCCTTGGCGTTGATCTTCTTGACGCCTTCGAATTGTAGATCCCGGCTGTTACGAGTCGGCAGGGAGCCGAACGAGTTGGTAGCGTCCATCATGGCGTGAGTGCCGAACTTGCCCAGTCGAATGCGCCGCTCCGAAGGGTCAAGTTTTTCTTTGGCCGCCCGCACGGCTTCCATGAACCGCGCCGGGTCTTTGACCGAAACCCCGCCGGTACCCCGCACGATGATGGCCTTGAGGTTTTTCGAGCCCATCACGGCGCCCACCCCCGACCGTCCAGCTGCTCGGTGTAGATCGTTGATCACGGCGGCAATGCGAGCGAGTGATTCACCGGCGCGTCCGATGGAGGCGACGCGGGCCTGCGGGTCGCCGTGTTTTTGCTTTAATTCCGGTTCGATTTCCCAGACTGAACGGCCCCAATAGGCCGAAGCGTCGTGCAGGAGAGCGATGTCATCTTTGATTTCCAGATAGACCGGTTTTTCCGCCTTGCCTTCGAAGATCATCATGTCCCAACCGGCGTTTTTGAGTTCCGCGCCGAAATAACCGCCCGAGTTGGAACAGGCCAATGCATTGGTCAGAGGGCTTTTACAGATCACAGACCAGCGACCGCCGGTCGAGGCCATGGTTCCGGTCAAGGGGCCGGTGGCGACAATCAGCCTGTTTTCTGGCGATAGAGGGTCGATGTTCGGCTCGGTTTCCTCAATCAGGTATTTGCTTCCCAGTCCCCGTTGTCCCAGGTAAGCTTCGGCCCAGTCCATGTTGAGTGGTTCGGAGGTACAGGTCCGTTCGCTCAGGTTGACCCGCAAAATCTTTCCTTGCCAGGACATGCTGCAATTCTCTCCTTTAAGCTTTAGCGCTTGGGCGCGCTGAAATGGCTTCGTGCCAGCGCTTCAGATGGGGTTGTTTGTCGCCCGGCGCAATCTTTAGCCATCCGGCGAAATCCACCGCGACCAGAGCTGTGATATCGGCGAAAGTATAGTGATCGCCCGTCACGAAGGGACGCCCGGCGACTAGGCCGTCGAGCATGGTGAAGAAATGCTCGGTGCGTTTTTTGCCGCGCTCGGCCAATTCGGGAATTTGCTCATAGCCGACCTGACCGGTCAGGGCGCGGCCTTTGAACCCAGGGCTTTTGTTGCGCAGGCATTCCGCGATGGCCATAAAGCCTTCCGTTTCGATACGGTGGTTCCACATTGAGACGAGGGCTTTCTCCTTGGCGTCACGTCCAAATAAGGGGGGCTCGGGGTTTTCGGCCTCGAAGTAGCGGCAAATGGCTTCGGGCTCGCCGATGCCGGTGCCGTCGTCCAACTCCAGAAAAGGAACGTCGCACCGGTCGTTCAGGCTTTTAAAGGGCTCCTTGAAGTGCTCGCCGCTGCGCAAATCGATCTCGACTTTGGGAACCTCAATCCCTTTTTCCGCAAGGAAAATACGGACCCTGCGGGGGCTCGGGGCGGTGGCGCAATCGTAAAGTTTCATGGTGAAGCCATCCTCTTTAAAAATAGTTCGCCAGTTCCTTGTTTTATTGGCTCTTGGCGCAAGTGTAATCGGTGTTCCCTGTTCGTCACAATGAAAGTCTATGATGGCGGTCATATTAACCTTCTTTCTTGCCTTGCGAATGGCTTTGCGTTAAAGGTCGGCGCAACGGAGATCAGTGATGTTTTTTATGACGAACGGCAACATTTGCGATTTGAGCGCCGAAGCCTCGCTTCCAGGCGCTGCGTTTGTTTGCGCCTCCGTTAGAACAACTAAAACTAAAAAGACTAAGACCGCGAGGTAAAGCGGGCCTGACGTTCGTCAATCAAACCAAGGGCCCGCGGAACATTCCCGCGGGTTTTTCGTTTGTCCAAAAAATTTGAAAAACTCCGGGCCTTATCGAAGCAGGCCGGAATTTAGGAGTAAAAATACAATGGGTTTTAAAGTTGCAGTCGTCGGGGCCACGGGCAATGTGGGCCGTGAAATCCTCGACATTATGTTTGAGCGGAATTTCAACGCCGATGAGGTGGTCGCGCTTGCTTCCAGCCGGTCGGTTGGCCGCGAAGTGGCCTACGGCGACGATCAGCGCCTGAAGTGCCAGGACTTGGCTGAATATGATTTCAAAGGGACCGATATCGTGCTCTCCTCGCCGGGCGCTTCGGTTTCCAAGGTTTATGCGCCCAAGGCCGCCGAAGCCGGTGCGGTCGTGGTTGATAACACCTCTTATTTCCGTATGGAGCCGGACATTCCCCTGGTCGTACCCGAGGTGAACCCAGAAGCCATTGCGGGCTACAAAAAGCGCGGGATTATCGCCAACCCCAACTGCTCGACTATTCAGATGATGGTGGCGCTCAAGCCGTTGCACGAGGCCTTCAAGATCAAGCGGGTGGTGGTTTCGACCTATCAGTCCACCTCGGGTGGCGGCAAAGAGGCCATGGATGAGCTGTTTAATCAGACCAAGGGCGTCTACTCCAATCAGCCAATCCATCAAACCCAGAGCAAGTTCCCCAAGCAAATCGCCTTCAATGTGATTCCGCATATCGATGTTTTTATGGACGACGGGGCGACCAAAGAAGAGTGGAAAATGGTGGTCGAGACCAAGAAAATTCTCGATCCCGATATTGCCGTGCATGCCAACTGTGCGCGGGTGCCGGTCTTCGTCGGTCATGCCGAATACATCAATATCGAGACCGAAAAGCCGATGGACGAAGACAAGGCCCGTGAAGTTTTGCGGAATGCCGCCGGAATTTCAGTCGTCGACCACCGGGCCGACGAAGGCTATGTCACTCAGGTGGAATGCGCCGGAGAGGACGCCACCTACATCAGCCGTATCCGTCGTGACCACTCGGTGGCCAACGGCCTGTCGTTCTGGTGCGTCGCCGACAACCTGCGCAAAGGCGCCGCGCTCAATACGGTGCAAATCGCCGAGGTGCTGGCTCAAGACTACCTAGGCTAACTCTTGATAATTAATACGACGCTTTTTTTGGAATGTCGTGGCTATGTTGACGAGGCAGTAACACTAGGTTGCTGCCTCGTTTTTTTCATTTGTGCCTAGAGCCCAAGTTCACTTTTTTGCGAGGGTGCTGATCCTTCGGCGCTTGGCTGTAATCGCTGAATGGGCCGTCGCGGCGGCTGACCGCTTCCTTGACGCCATGGCTCTTGGCGACCTGGACGAACTCACGGCCTTCTGGGGTGTTGCGCATCATGCCGTCCAATATGGGGCCGATGGTCTGGGTGCTTTGTAGGCCCATGTTGTCGTAGGCTTGATTGACGATCAGCTTCATCGCCATCAACTGAGTCAATGGAATCTGCGCCAACTTCTCGGCCAATTGTTGAACGGTATCGTCTAATTTCTCCAACGGAACAGATTCGTTGATCAGTTCGATCTTAGCAGCCTCTTCGCCGCTCACCCATTCGCCGGTCAGTGCGTAGTATTTAGCCTTGGCCAGGCCGAGGCGATAGACCCACATGCCCGAAAGATGGCAGCCCCAGACCCGTGAATAAGGCGTGCCGATACGGGCGTCATTAGAGGCGACGACCAGGTCGGCGCATAAGGCCATTTCCGAACCACCGCCCATGCAGTAGCCATGGACCTTGGCGATCACCGGTTTCAATCCGCGCCATAGACCCATGAACTGGGTCAAATAGCTTTTGTACGGGTTAATAACTGCATCCATGTCCATGCCGGGGTCATAGTTGTCTTCAGTTAGGTTGTACTCGGCGTAATGCTCCAGCCCACCTGAGAAATCGAACCCGGCGCAGAATGCATCGCCAGCACCCTCGAGAATGATAACCTTTACCGAATTATCCGTGTTGGCCTTTCGCAAGGCGTCGTCTAAGTCCGCCAGAATCGAGGGGCGCAGAGTGTTGTACTTTTTGGGCCGATTCAGGGTGATCGTCGCGATCGAACCAGATTTGGAATAAATAACTTCTTTCGCCATAGGGGCCTCCTTGTCGCTAAATTTCATCGACTTACCGATTGGTAAGTGAAATGTTTACTTACCAATCGGTAAGTGTCAAGGGTGATTGGGAGGGCGTGCCTAATGCATTGTCATTAAAGGAAGTTCTGATCGCGACCCTTGGCGGAAAACAACATATTGCTTCGTGCCAGAGGGTATTTTGGATAAGATTGACGAATGAGCGAAAAAACGAAGGACAAGCTGCTGGAGACGGCAAAACGGCAATTCGCCGCCAAGGGGTTTTATGGTGCAAGTATTGCCGATATTGCGGCGGAGCTGAAAATCAGCAAACAAGCGCTGCTCTATCATTTCAAGCGTAAGGAAGATCTTTATGCGCAGGTCCTCGAGCAGATTTCCGAGAAGCTGCTACGGTATGTTTGCATGGCTGAGGCCAAGGACGCCAAACCTGAACAGCAATTTGAGAATATCGTTCTAAGCCTCTATCACGCGGCGATTGAGAACCCTGAGGATACCCACCTTCTCGTTCGTGAGATGATTGACAATCAATCTAGGGCCAATGAAGCGCATAGCTGGTATTTGGTGCCGTTTCTCAATGGCCTTGTCTCCATCGTCCGGCGGGTGCCCACTCTAAAGGGCGTGTCCGAGCCTGCCCTCTTCACCTTCATCTATCAGGTGCTGGGAGGGGTCGAATATTTCATTATCTCCCAAACGACGCTGACCAAGATGTATGGCGAAGAAACATGCGAAACCTACCGGAATCATTTTCCAATTGAATTAAAGAAGCAAGTTCGTCGGTTTTTTGCAGCGGCCCAGTCGGAATAGATGCTTAATTCAGCGCGCCCTTTTTTACATATCGTCCAGGGGGATCATATCGTCAGGATCTTCCGAGAGCATCGGGGTTGCTTTGCGGCGTTCGGGACCGGGAAAGTTGGGGATCGATACGCGTCGCCGGTCGGGACCGAAGTAGGTCTTCGATTTGATGAATGGCCGCGGTTTCTGAATGATCGAAGCGACGCGCGAAAACAGCGACTTGGCCGATAGGGGTTTGACGAGAATTTCGGTGACGCCGCAATCTCGCGCCGCAATCACTTTGTCGTATTCCGAATGGGCCGTCATCATGATGATCGGCACGTAGGGGTTCGGGCTGTCCTCGCCGGTTCGGACCAAGCGGATGAAATCAATGCCGTCAAGCGTCGGCATGTTCCAATCCAAAATGATAATGTCGGGGCTGACGCCGGACTTAATCAGCTTAAAGGCGTCAACGCCGTCTTCGGCTTCGCTAATGGCGGAGACATGCAGGGCGGTGAGAATGTTTTTGACGAGCGTGCGCATGAACGGGTTGTCATCGACAACCATAAAACTGACGTTATCAAGCTTTAAGCCGCTCATATTTAAACCCTACCAGATACCCCGCACCGACTAAGTCATTCCCGAAGGTGATGTCGTCGGTTAAAGGATGCTTTGAAGCCCCCGATGAATTCCTACCAGATCATTCGTCTCGAACAAACGGTAAAGATCATTCTGGCTGCTGATTATCATGATGCCGCCGGTCTTCGTAGGGGAGTTCGTCGATGAACTTGCGGCGTCGACAAGGGCCCGTATAGGTTTTGGCTTTGACGAAGCTGCGGGGGTGGGAGATTACTTCGTAAATTCGCCGGTAAAGCTCTTTGGCGGAAACCGGCTTGGCGAGAAATTCGTTGACGCCCGAATCACGGGCCTGCATGACGTGGTTGAGGTCTGAATAAGAGCTCACCATGATAACCGGAGCAAATTGGTTTTGGCTGTCGGAAGCGCCGCGCAAAATTTTTGTGAATTCGATGCCGTCGAGTGCGGGCATTTCCCAGTCGAGCAGGATAATGTCCGGCGAAAAACCTGATTTCATTAGCTTGAGCGCGTCCGCCCCATCGACGGCTTCTTTAATGACGCCGACTCGTAGGGTGCGTAGGACGGTTTTAATTAGTGACCGCATGAAAGCGTTGTCCTCGATAACGAGGAAATCAACCTCTTCCAGGTTCAGCCCTTGCATCGGTTTCCCTCTTGTCCAAACCAATTAATGGCGCTTTTACACTCTATTTAGTGTCGCAAGGGCCGCTTAACAATCAGTGAAATTAAATGTGTTCTGTTAAGTTGCTGAAATTGCTTTATTTAGCGGCCTATTGAAAGAGCGGGAAAAGGATCTGAACCGTCACGTAGAGCTTCCTGAGCTTCAATCAGCAATAGTTCATTTGCATCGGCTTTTGATGTTTCTTCGATGATACGGAAAAGCACGCTACAGGTTCGGCTTAAGGCTTGAGGAGCGGGGAGACCGCCGAGTGCGTGGCCGAGCAGCAGGGCGGCAAACAGATCGCCGGTGCCTTTGGCTTTTAGAAAAACCCTTGGTGTCGTCACCCGCCAGGCCGCTTCCCGGGTGACGATCAGATTGGCGATTTTGGGTCTATCGCTTTCGACGGGCAGCGAGGTGACGGCGACCAGTTCCACCCCTTTATCGATTAGGGAGCGGGCGCTTTCGGCCAATTCTTCATCCGTTTCGCCTTTTCGTCCTGTCAATTGTTCCAGCTCGAATCGGTTGGGCGTGAGGATATCGGCCATGGGAACCAGCCGGTCACGGATAAAATCGACAATGCCTTGACCCACATAAACGCCTTCGCGCGTATCGCCGATGACCGGGTCGCAGCAGTAAACAGCGCTTGGGTTCGCTCGCTTGGCTCTTTCCACCGCATCGGCGATGGCTGCGCCGTTTTCCTCAACGCCGAGGTAACCGCTCAAGACCGCCCGGCAGTTTTTCAACTGGCCTAGTTCTTCGAGACCGGTAACGACATCTGAAATGTCGGCAGCCGCCATGGCCGGGCCGCGGCAGGTTTCATAACCCGCATGGTTACTGAACATTACCGTATTGACCGGCCAGACCTCGAACCCCAGGCGTTGAAGCGGAAAGACCGCCGCCGAGTTGCCCACATGACCGTAAGCAACGGCCGATTGGATGGATAGAATAGACAGGATCGCCCCCTTTCTCCCACAGCAAGCTTGCCATAGCATTTTCACCGATTATAGTCTGCCGCGAATTTATTGGCAGGGCTTCCTGCCAGGAAGACAGGGGATAGTAACTTTTTAGGAGATCTCACCATGCCGCAGACCGCCCGGCCCCGCCGCAGCGTTCTTTACATGCCCGGCTCCAACGCCCGCGCTCTGGAAAAGGCCAAGGGACTTGCCGCCGACGCCTTGATTCTCGATCTGGAGGACGCCGTTTCTCCCGACGCTAAGGAAACCGCGCGTCAGCAGGTCTGCGCCGCCGCTTCGGAAGGCGGCTACGGCAAGCGGGAAATCCTGATTCGGGTCAATGGCCTGAATACCCCCTGGGGCTATGCCGATGTGGCCGCCGCCGCCAAGTCGGGTGCCGACGCCATCCTGATCCCGAAAGTGGAAAGTGCCGACATGGTGCGTCAGGTGGAAGCCATTATGGATGCCGCATGCGCACCGGCTGACATGAGCATTTGGTGCATGATGGAAACCCCGCGCGGCATGTTGCGCGCTGAGGAAATCGCCGATAGCACGCCGCGTCTCGGTGGGTTCGTTATGGGAACTTCCGATCTGGCCAAAGATCTGCACTGTGCGCATACGCCCATGCGGCTGCCGATGATCGCCTCGCTCAACCTTTGCATTTTGGCCGCCCGCGCCGCCGGGATCGCCATTGTCGATGGCGTTTATCTCGATCTCAACGACGCCGAAGGCTATGCAGCCCATTGTCAGCAGGGCCTGGAATTGGGCTTCGATGGCAAGACCCTGATTCACCCCAAGCAGGTCGATGCGGCCAACGACGTATTCGCGCCCAACGAGGAAGCTGTCGCTTGGTCGCGCAAGATCATCGAAGCCCATGCCGAAGCCGAGAAGGAAGGCAAGGGCGTCGTGCTGGTCGATGGCAAGCTAATCGAAAATCTGCACGTGGAAAACGCTAAGCGTCTGATCGCGCTGGCCGACGCCATCGAAGAGATGAAGGGGTAAACGGCCATGACCACCAAGACCAACCCCGGCAACTTCTTCGAAGATTTCCAACTGGGCCAGGAAATCTTCCATGCCACGCCCCGGACCATTACCGAAGGCGACGTCGCCCTCTACACCGCGCTTTACGGTCCGCGCTTCGCCGTTCAGTCTGCCGATACTTTCGCCATGGATATCGGTTTTGAGGCCGCGCCCATCGACGACATGCTGGTCTTCCACATGGTTTTCGGCAAGACCGTGCCCGACGTTTCCTTGAATGCGGTGGCCAACCTGGGCTATGCGGCGGGCCGTTTTGGCGTGCCGGTTTATCCGGGCGATACGGTGAGCACCACTTCCAAGGTGATCGGACTCAAGGAAAACTCCAACGGCAAGACCGGCGTGGTTTATGTCCAATCGGTGGGCACCAACCAGCATGACGACGTGGTGCTCGACTATTGCCGTTGGGTGATGGTCAAGAAAAACGACCTGGATGCCCCGACGCCGGAAGCCTCCGTGCCCGATCTGCCCAAGGCGGTTGACGCCGATACCTTGTTCGTGCCCCAAGGGCTGGACATGAGCGGCTACAATTTCGATCTCGCGGGAGCTAAACACACCTGGGACGACTACGAGGTGGGCGAAAAGATCGACCATGTGGACGGCATGACCATCGAAGAGGCCGAACACCAGATGGCGACCCGGCTCTACCAGAACACCGCTAAGGTCCATTTCGACCAACTGGCAGCGGAAGGCAATCGTTTCGGCCGCCGCCTGATCTATGGCGGGCATATCATTTCCCTGGCTCGCGCTCTGTCGTTCAACGGCCTGGAAAACGCCTTTAAGATCGTCGCCATCAACGGTGGGGCCCATGCCAACCCGACCTTCGCCGGCAAGACGGTCTTTGCCTGGTCGGAGGTGTTGGACAAGATGGAGGTTGAGGGTGATGACGGTCTGGGCGCGTTGCGTCTTCGCACCGTGGCGACCACGGATAAGCCCTGCGCCGACTTCCCGCTCAAAGGCGACGATGGCAAATACGACCCCAACGTGGTCCTCGACTTCGACTACACGGTGCTGGTGCCCAAGGGGTGATTGGTATAAACCGCGAAGCATTCGTATAAAGGGGAGGCTTCCGGCTTCCCCTTTTTTTGTTCCCGTCTCCGATTGCGCTATGCTGCCTTAAAGACCGTATTTCTTGGAGAGGCCCTATGAGTGAGACCCCTGATCGTTTGATTGACTATATCGAATTCAATGTCGCCGACATTTTCCGAAGCAAGGCCTTCTATCGCGGTGTCTTTGGCTGGACCTTTAAGGACTTCGGCTCCGAATATAGCGAGTTTACCGATGGTCGGATGCGGGGGGGATTCGATGCGACCAGCCCGGTTAATCCGGGCGGGCCTTTGGTTGTTCTTTATGGCGACGATCTGGACGATCTCCAAACCCGCATCGAGGCCGCGGGAGGCAAGATCGTCAAGCCGGTTTTTGAGTTCCCCGGCGGAAAACGGTTTCACTTCACCGACCCGGATGGCTACGAACTCGCCGTTTGGACCAAAACGTAACCTTTTGTCTTACGTTCCCAGTTCCGGTTTTGAGTGATCGACGACGACTCGCAGTCCGCCGAAATTGGTTGCGGCTTCGGGCAGAGACTCTCCGCTTGCTAAGAAGGCCGAAAAATCGACGGCTTGTTCGCTATGGGCCAGGACGAAATACTCGTCAAGGTGTCGGAACGCGCCGGTTCCGGAGAGAACCTTCTCAACGGCTGAGCTAAGGCCAACGAAGATAATATGGATGTTTTGCTCCTTGGCGCGAATGAGCGTGTCTTCAATAGCGAAGGCGGCCGATGTGTCGACGTCGGAAACATCCTTGAAATCGAGAATCAGCACGCGGGTCTGCTCGCCGACGACGATGCGTTTCATCAAGTCTTTGGCGGCGCAAAAGCTCAAAGGACCGCCGAAGTGGTAAAAGGCGATTCGGCCGTTGCTGCTGTCGATAATCGTCCGTGAGGCGGAAGAAAGGTCGTATTCGTCGGTTACGTCGTGATGAGAGCGGATGCTATCAGACTGAAGGTCGGACATGCGCTTGACGAACAGCAGACTAGCCGCCACCACGCCCACTGAAACGGCGAGAACCAGATCGACGAAGACGGTCAGGCCCAGGGTGATAAACATCACCAAGACGCCTTTACGCGGTACGTATTTGAGGCGACTGATGTATCGCCAATCGATGATGTCGAACCCGACCTTGACGAGAATGCCCGCCAAAACGGCATGGGGAACCTTTTCCGCCAAGGGAGCCGCCCCGAGCACGATACCCAGCAACACCAAAGCATGAATGATTCCGGAAAGCGGTGTCCGGCCGCCGGAGCGGACGTTGATTACGGTGCGCATGGTCGCGCCTGCCCCCGGCAGACCGCCAAACAGACCGGCGAAAACGTTACCGATGCCCTGGCCGATCAGTTCGCGGTTTGAATCGTGGTGGGTCTTGGTGATGCTGTCGGCGATAAGTGAGGTTAGAAGGCTGTCCAAGGAGCCGAGCAGCGCCAGGACGAGGGCGGTGCCGATAATTTCGGTCAACACGGCGAAATCGATGACCGGTAGGTGAAGGCTGGGAAGTCCGGTCGGGACGTGTCCCAAGATCGGCGCTTCGTTGAAAATGACCATAACCCCGATAGACCCGACAATGAGGGCCAGGAGCGGGGAAGGGATGAAGCGCCCGATGCTTTTGGGAGTGGCGACGACGATCAGGAGGGTTAGCAGGCTCACCAGGAGGGCGTGAAGATTAATGTCACTTAAGAGTGTCGGAAGCGCGGTGAGAGTACCGACCACGCCGCCGGTGACCGGTTCCTGCCCGAGAAGCGGAGCGATTTGTAAAATAATGATGATCACGCCGATGCCGCTCATGAACCCGGAAATAACGGTGAAGGGAACAAGGCTGATCAATTGCCCGAGTCTCAAAACGCCGAAGCCGATTTGGAACAGGCCTGCCAGCATGACCACGGTGAAGGCCAGTAAGGGTTGGTTGGCATATTCTATGACGACGGCAGCCATAACCACGGTCATCGGGCCGGTCGGGCCGGAGATTTGTGTCGGTGTTCCGCCGAACACCGCGGCGAAAAAGCCGATGAGTATGGCTCCGTAGAGTCCCGCCATCGGGCCTACGCCCGAGGCGACGCCGAAAGCCAGCGCCAAGGGGAGAGCGATGACGGCCGCCGTAACGCCGCCGTAGAGATCGCCGATTAGATTATCGAATCTCAAACCGTGAATCAGGCGCATTTCGCACCTCCAAGAAGCCGCAGGCACTTATAATAAAGAAGGTTGTTGGGAGGCGCGAAGGGGGCGCCAGGCATGAGTGGCCATCGGTATCGCGGCCTCCCAACATTCGCCCGAGGGAAAGTACGGGCGAAACTCAATTAAAAAAAAGAGGTTAAGCGGCAGGGGGGCCGGTAGATCTGGGACGCTGCGTAATCAGAAACGGCCGATGGGCCGCAACGGCGATGATCGGGACGATTTCCGGCGCAGGTTCAGTCGGGATTATGAGCGGCTCGATCGGTGCGTTGGCAAACTTTTCGCTTTCCGCATCAAGGCAAATAGCCGGAGCGCGCTTATCGGCCAGCTTGACCGGTACAAATCCGTCCGAGAACAGTCCTCCCGTGATGTTGGCCAGCATAAGGGCCAACAACAGAATTTTCAGCGTTTTGGACAAGGATGCACTCAAGAGACCGACTTACGTTTTCATTTTGGACTGTCTGGTTGTACAACATAATGATTATGTGAATCAAGGTGTGCGCTGCCTATCTGGCAAAAGGAAACGCTCACCAGTTTCCTGATGAGCGTTTCTCCCCCTTCTTGGCAGGATGGTCCCCAGCGTCCTTGGGTTATTCCGGCGTTTTTCGGGCCGGAATAGGAAACGGGGCATCAGGTGTACAAGCCCTGGGAGCCTTGTACAGCGCACCACCCGCATGGTGCTCCTGACACCCCGTTTTGAGCCTTCCCGAGCCTGACGAGTCAGGTCGGCTCGATGCACTTAAAGCCTTTATTCCCCTCCAAACGGAGCGCCTTAGGGGGTTGCCCGCAGCCCTCCAGGGAATGCATCGGCGAGTCTTCAAAATCCGTCCGCAAGAGGGCGGGTCCCAAATCCTTCCGATACGTCCGCCACCCGAAGGCGGCGGCAATGCCGATGAACGAGGCGCTAAAAACGGGAGCCGTTTTTGCAAAGGGGATACCTTACGCAATAACGTTCCCGACCTCTTTTTGTCTGACGCCTCCCCTCAGTCGGACCCCGAAGGCCCCGGTCGAAAAGATGGCGTCTTTAGTTCTTAGGAAAACGAGCCGGAGGATCCGCCGCTTGACCGTCAACGGCCCCAAAGGGCGTATCGGTCCAAATCCCCCCAGTCTTGCCGTCAGAATCCAAAGTGTTGCCACCTTGGCCTGGCGGGGCCGACTGCCTGGCGATGCTTCGATGGGCGTCATTTCCGAACCCGCCCGAAGGCAGGACGGAAGCGCTCCAGGCCGAAGCCCGCTTGTGACTCGCCCCTCCGAACGAAAGAGGCGTAGCACTTCGCTGCGGACCGGCTGACTTTTAAGTGGAAGGGGCTTCCCGCCGCCGTGCCGAGTTCGGCGAAGCGGGCAACGGTCCTTCCAGCCGTCCCATCCGCCTCCGGTTTCTAACTGCGAACGGTTTCCTCAAAGAGAAAAGCCGGTCCCGTTTTGGCCGGAGCGGGCCGCCTTAATTAAAGACGACCATGGCACTGCTTCCCGTGCGAGAAATATGATGTGGAATGCTTTCTGAACGCTCAATATGAAACTTTTCAAAAATACGGATTTCTTGTGAATAAAGTTTCCACATGCTCACATTCCGCCCACAACTTATCCACACGGCTGCACACAAAAAACATCGAAATCTTTTTAAATCAATGGGTTGTCCTCTCGATGCACATGAAAATTCCGGTAGCGAAGATATACACCTACCTTTCAGTGTAGTTTATGGGTAGATTTGCATTCTCGATTAGCCCTTCAAAGCGTTGACTTGCAAAGTGTCAGGGGCTAAACCTCAGCTTGATCGACAAGGGGGGTGACCATGGTGGTTGCGTCTCGTGTCAACTTGGGCGAGACCCAAGACTGCCAACCAGCTTTTCTTGCAAGAGAGGCGCGTTCCATGTCCACCGGAAACCGGCCCCTATCGCCGCATCTCCAGATTTATAAGCCCCAGATCACGTCCGGGGTGTCCATTCTTCACCGTATGACCGGCTTTTTCCTGTCCGTCGGCACACTTCACCTAGCCTATTGGCTGGGCGCAATGGCCTACGGTCCGGACGCCTTCGCAGCGGCCCAGGAATTTTTCACCTCCTGGCTCGGCTTGCTGATCCTGTTTGGATGGTCTGCCTGCTTCTTTTACCACCTGTGCAACGGCGTCCGTCACCTGTTCTGGGACGTTGGGCTGGGCTTTGACATTGAAACGACCGCAAAATCGGGCGTCTGGGTGTTTGTCGGCGCAATCGTGCTGACCGTCCTCGCCTGGTGGATCGCGCTGTCTTAAAGAGTGAGGGAGAAAACAAATGAAAATGCGTAGTTCCCTCGGCCGCGTGCGCGGTCTCGGCTCTGCTAAATCCGGTACCGCCGTTTGGCTGGCCGAACGTCTGACCGGCCTTGCCATCATTCCTCTGGGTGTCTGGTTCGTTTCCGCGCTGATCGGTGGCGTGGCCGCCGATTACGAGGCAATCAAGGACTGGATGAGCAATCCCGGTTCGTTGACCATGATGGTGCTGCTGATCGTTGCGATCTTCTGGCACGTCAAACTGGGTCTGACGGTGATCGTCGAAGATTACGTCCATGACAAAACCCTGGAAATGGCCGCGCTGATCGCCATCAAGTTCGGCACCATTCTCCTCGGTACGTTCTGTATTATTTCCGCTCTAATGATCGGCCTGAAGGGGTAAGTCCAGATGAGCCAATCCTACAATATTATCGACCATGACTACGATGTTGTGGTCGTCGGCGCTGGCGGCGCAGGTCTGCGTGCAACGTTGGGCATGACCGCCGCGGGCCTCAAAACCGCCTGTATCACCAAAGTCTTTCCCACCCGCAGCCACACGGTCGCCGCTCAGGGCGGCGTCGGCGCAGCACTCGGCAACATGGCCGAGGACAGCTGGCAGTGGCATATGTACGACACCGTCAAGGGGTCGGACTGGCTGGGCGACCAGGACGCTATCGAATATATGTGCCGCAACGCCATCCCGGCGGTGCATGAACTGGAACACTTCGGCGTGCCCTTCTCGCGCACCGAGGAAGGTAAAATTTACCAGCGTCCGTTCGGCGGCCATATGCGCAACTATGGCGAAGCCCCGGTTCAGCGCGCTTGCGCCGCTGCCGACCGGACCGGCCACGCCATCCTGCACACACTCTACCAGCAGTGCCTGAAGTATGACGCCCAGTTCTTCGTAGAATACATCGCCATTGATCTGATCATGGGCGAAGACGGTTCCTGCCAGGGCGTCATCTGCTGGAATTTGGACGACGGCACCATTCACCGGTTCCGCGGCCATCAGACCGTTCTGGCCACTGGCGGCTATGGCCGGTCGTTCTTCTCCTGCACTTCCGCCCATACCTGTACGGGTGACGGTAACGGCATGGCGCTGCGCGCCGGTCTGCCGGTTCAGGACCACGAGTTCATTCAGTTTCACCCGACCGGCATCTACGGTTCGGGCTGTCTGATCACTGAAGGCGCGCGCGGCGAAGGCGGTTATCTGACCAACTCGGAAGGCGAGCGCTTTATGGAGCGTTATGCGCCGACCGCCAAGGACCTAGCCTCGCGCGACGTTGTCAGCCGGGCGATGACCGTGGAAATCCGCGAAGGGCGCGGTGTCGGCAAAGACAAAGACCACATCTATCTGCACCTTGAACATCTGGGCGCCGACGTTTTGTGGGAACGCCTGCCGGGGATTACCGAAACGGCCAAGATTTTCGCCGGTGTCGATGCTACCAAGGAACCCATTCCGGTGCTCCCGACGGTGCACTACAATATGGGCGGCATTCCGACCAACTATCACGGCGAAGTGTTGCGTCCGACCAAGGATGACCCCGATGCGGTTTGCCCCGGTCTCATGGCCATCGGCGAATGCGCCAGCGTTTCGGTCCATGGCGCCAACCGCCTGGGCACCAACTCGCTGCTCGACATTGTGGTGTTCGGCCGGGCCGCCGCCATACGGGCGTCGGAGACGGTTAAGCCCGGTGCGCCGTTGCCGCCGCTCAATCCCAACGCCACCGACTTTGCGCTCGGCCGCTTCGATGCGGCGCGCAATGCCAAGGGCTCCCAGCCGACCGCCGTGGTGCGCGACAAGATGCAGCGGACCATGCAGAACAACGCGGCCGTTTTCCGGACCGCCGAAGTTCTCAAAGAAGGTTGCAGCTTGATGGACGAGGTCTGGAAATTGAAGGACGACGTCGGCGTGACCGACCGCTCCCTGATCTGGAACTCCGATCTGGTCGAAACGTTGGAACTGGACAACCTCATGGCCTGTGCCAAAACGGCCATCGTATCGGCCGAAGCCCGCCACGAAAGCCGCGGCGCGCACGCTCACGAGGACTATCCCGAGCGCGACGACAAGGAATGGATGAAGCATACGCTCGCCACCATCGATGAGAAGGGCAAGGTCGATCTGGACTACCGTCCGGTTCACACCTACACGCTTACCGATGAAGTCGAGTACATCGAGCCCAAGGCTCGAGTCTACTAGGAAGGGACGAAGACAATGGCTGAATTCAATCTTCCCGCCAATTCCGTTCCGGGCAAAGGCAAGGTCTTTGAAGCGCCTTCCGGCGCGACCCGCGTCCGCGCGTTCAACATCTACCGCTATGATCCCGATGCGGGAGAGAACCCGCGTATCGACACGTTCAAAATCGATCTCGACGATTGCGGTCCGATGATTCTGGATGCGCTGATCAAGATCAAAAACGAGGTCGATGCGACGCTGACGTTCCGGCGTTCCTGCCGTGAAGGCATCTGTGGCTCCTGTGCGATGAACATCGACGGGACCAACACGCTGGCCTGTCTGAAGCCCATCGAGGACGTCAAAGGCGAGGTCAACATCTATCCCCTGCCGCACATGCCGGTGGTTAAGGATCTGGTGCCTGATCTGTCGGTGCCCTATGCCCAGTATCGCGAAATCGAGCCCTGGATTCAGGCCGACACGGCGGCGCCTGCAAATGGTGAACGGCTTCAGAGCATCGAAGAGCGGGCCAAGCTCGACGGTCTTTGGGAATGTATTCTGTGCTTCTGCTGCTCCACCTCCTGCCCGAGCTATTGGTGGAACGGTGAAAACGGCTATCTCGGCCCGTCCATTCTGCTGCAAGCCTACCGCTGGCTGGTGGATAGCCGCGACGAAGCGACCGGTAAGCGCCTTGATCAGTTGGAAGACCCGTTCCGGCTGTTCCGCTGCCACACCATTCTGAACTGCACCAAGACCTGCCCCAAGGGCCTCAACCCGGGTCAGGCCATCGCCGAAACCAAGAAAATGCTGCTTGAGCGGCAAATCTAGTTTCCGGTTTGCAGACGAAATTGAAAACGGGGCCCGACGGCCCCGTTTTTTGTTGGGCTCGGCTCATTCTCGTACTGGTCTTAGATATGTTGAACACTTGAAACAACACACAATATTTGTTATATTAGCTATATCGGATGCTGCTTAGTGGGTCCGATACTGAACTGTCCCATCTCGGGGCCTCTATGTGGAAGCATTGCTCAAAGGAGGATGTCGCCATGAAGGTCTACGATTTCTCACCCCTGTTCCGTTCATCCGTCGGTTTCGACCGTCTCGCCGACATGGCCGAGAATGCCATGGGCGTGGATAAGGAAATGGAATCCTATCCGCCCTACGACATTGAAGCGGTTGGCGAAAACGCCTATCGGATTACCCTGGCTGTGGCCGGTTTTGGCGAAACTGATCTGGATATCAAGGTCAAAGACCAGGTGCTTACGGTGACCGGGAAACGCCCTAAAGGCGATAGTAAAACCAGCCATCTGCACCGCGGTATCATGACCGACGATTTCGTCCGCGAATTTCAACTGGCCGATCACGTTCGAATTGAAGGGGCCGGGCTCGACAAGGGTCTGCTGACTATCGACCTGGTTCGTGAAATCCCTGAAGCCATGAAACCGCGGACTATCAAGATTTCGGCAAAATAAACACCGCCTTTTTTGCCGGAAAAGACCGTTTGAACCGCTTGCGTGAAGTTGCGGTTCGAACTACCTGAGGAGCGCCGGATGCCTCTTTCTTGGGTCCGGCCGTGAAATGGACCATTGCTCAAAGGAGGATGACGCCATGTTGACCTATGATTTCTCTCCCCTCTACCGTACCGCCGTCGGTTTCGACAGGTTGGCCCGTCTTGTCGATTCCGCTCTCGACCATGAATCGTCGATGACCGGATATCCGCCTTACAACATCGAACAGGCGGGCGACAAAAAGTACCGGATCACGCTGGCCGTGGCCGGGTTCTCCGAAGACGATCTGACGATTGAAACGAAGGAGAACAAACTGACCGTCACCGGCAAGAAAACGGAAGAAAAGGGCGATGAAGGCGAAGGCTATCTCTATAAAGGGATCGCCGAACGCGACTTCGTCCATAGCTTCCAACTCGCCGATTATGTGAAGGTAACCGGTGCAAACCTCGACAACGGTCTGCTAACGATTGACCTTGAGCGCGAAGTTCCTGAGGAAATGAAACCGCGCTCCATCGAGATCAAGTCGGGTGCGCCTGAAAGTCTCGTTGAGAAAGCTAAGAAGATCATCGGCGGAAAGGCTTCGAAGAAAGAAGCAGCCTAATCGTTCTCTGTTGGGGAAGACGCCGCTTGCGGGCAGCGTCTTCCTTCTCGCGTGGCAAGCCGGGTTTGTTTCCGGCATGTAGGAGGCATGGAGAAAAACCATGACCGAGAAACTTTATGACGTCCTGGGGGTTTCCAAGACGGCGACGGAAAAAGAAATTTCGTCGGCTTATCGGAAGCTCGCCAAAAAATATCACCCGGACCTCCATCCCGGCGACAAGATTGCGGAAGAGAAGTTCCGCGAACTGTCGCGGGCCCATGAGATTCTGCGCGACAAGGACAAGCGCGCCCGCTACGACCGGGGCGAAATAGACGAACAGGGTCATGAACAAGCTCCTTTCGGTTTTGGCGGACAGAGTGCGGGCGGTCCAGGTGGACAAGGAGGAACCCGGACCTGGCATTTCCATCAGGGCTCCATGGATGACATGGGAGACCTGGGGGATGTTTTCTCGACTATCTTCGGGGCGGGCGGCGGCCCCAGCGGTTTTGCTGGGCCCGGCGGTTTCGGCGGGTTTGATCCAGGGCCGCAAGACGCCCGCTACCGGCTTGACGTGGATTTTCTTGATGCCGCCAAAGGAACGAAAAAACGGATTACCTTGCCTGAGGGCAAGTCGCTTGACGTCTCCATTCCCGCAGGGACCGAAAACGGCCACACCCTGCGCCTCAAGGGCCAGGGACCGGCGGATGGCAAAGGCCGCAAGGGTGACGCCCTGATCCAAGTTACGGTCCGGCCCCATCGTCAATTTAAGCGCAAGGGCCTCGATATCGAGTTGGAACTGCCCATTTCCATTGATGAGGCGGTGTTGGGCGCCAAGGTGCGGGTGCCAACTATTCATGGTGCGGTGACGGCCACAGTGCCCAAAGGGTCCAACAGCGGGGCGAAACTGCGCCTCAAGGGCAAGGGGATTCATGCCCATGGCAAGGTCGGCGATCAGTATGTCCGCCTATCGGTGATGGTGCCCGAGACGCCCGACCCGGAACTGGAAAAGTTTCTCAGCGCTTGGCGCGACAAGAAAAAACATGACCCGCGCGCCAAAATGGAAGCCGCAGCCTAAAAAAGTCAGTCCCTGGCCGAATGAATGCCGTGGAAGGTTTTGTTGAGAACCTTCTTGCGGTTTGGTTCGACTTCGGTCAGGGGCGTGGCCTCTTTGAGTGTTGCCAGACTGCGCCGGGCCAGTTCCTGATATTCCGCGGTTCCCGACCGCTTCCAGTCGATTTCCTTTTCGGTCAGCTCCTTGATCACCTTGGCGGGAATGCCAGCGGCTAGCGCACCTTCCGGGATTTCGGAGCCCGCCTTGACAAAAGACTGGGCTCCGATGATGGCGTTCTTGCCGATTACTGCATCGTCCATGACCACCGTATTCATGCCGACCAGGGCGTTTTCGCTGATGGTGCAGCCGTGTAGGATCGCTCCATGCCCGATGTGACCGTTGTTTTCCACCTTGCAGGTTCCCGAAGGATAGCAATGCATGATGCAGTTATCCTGTAGGTTACAGCCTTCGCCCAATTGAACGCGCCCGAAATCGCCCCGCATAGAAGCGCCAGGCCCGACGTAGCACCCAGGTCCGATGATCGCGTCGCCAATCAGAACGGCGGTGGGGTGAACAAAGGCGGTGGGGTGAATCACCGGCACGACGCCGTCGATTTCATAGACCTTGGGCATGAGCGCTCCTGTTTTGTTTTTCGCCGTTGAAAACGGGCAATTCGGTAAATCGGTAACGGAATACTTGATTGTAGGCTGCCCCCGTTGCATTCTCCAGTCAAACGGAAAAGAGGGTTTGCAGGTGAGCGCAAATAAACAACAAACGGCGAAGGCCGTCGTCGAGGCGATGATGAGCCTCGATAAAATGGCCGTTTGGCTGGGGGTGGAGCTGGTGGATGTTTCGCCGGGCCGGGTGGTCCTGCGGGCGACCGTACGCGAAGATATGCTTAACGGCGTCGATATGTGCCATGGCGGCGTAACCTTTTCACTGGCTGATGTGGCCTTCGCTTGCGCTTGCAACTCTTACAACGAAAATATGGTTGCCCAGACTTGTACCATCAGCTTCCTCGCCCCGTCCCGCGCCGGAGATGTTTTGACCGCGACCTGCGAGGAAAGTCTGCGTGAAGGCAAAAGCGGGTTCTACGACACCAAGGTGACTGATCAGAACGGAACGGTTGTCGCCATGTTCCGCGGGCAGTCCCGCGCCGTGCCGGGCAACATGATCCCGCCGGAAGATATTAAATAGAAGGATATTTGACCATGACCGAAGCCTTTATCTGCGACGCCATTCGCACACCCATCGGACGCTACGGCGGCGGACTTTCTTCCGTGCGCACCGACGATCTGGCCGCCCATCCGTTAAAACAGCTGATGGCGCGCAACGAGAGCGTGGACTGGTCGGCGGTCGACGACATCACCTACGGCTGCGCCAACCAAGCGGGTGAGGATAATCGCAATGTGGCGCGCATGGCTCTGCTGCTGGCGGGGATTCCCCAGGAAGTCCCAGCCAATACGGTCAACCGGCTTTGCGGATCGGGTATGGATGCTGTTGCCATTGCGGCGCGCTCCATCAAGGCGGGCGAAAATCAATTCTGTCTGGCCGGAGGGGTCGAAAGCATGTCCCGTTCCCCCTTCGTGATGGGCAAGGCGGAAACGGCTTTCTCTCGCAATGCCGAAATTTACGACACCACCATCGGTTGGCGCTTCGTCAACAAGCTGATGAAAAAGCAATATGGTACTGAGTCCATGCCCGAAACCGCGGAGAACGTGGCAGAAGATTTCAGCATCAACCGGGAAGATCAGGACAAGTTTGCCTTCTGGTCCCAGGAAAAAGCGGCGGCTGCACAGGCCAATGGCGCTCTGGCCGAAGAAATTGCCCCGGTCACCATCCCGCAACGCAAAGGCGATCCGCTGGTGGTCGAGAAGGATGAGCATCCGCGCCAGACCAGCGTGGAAAAACTGGCCAGCCTTAAAGCGCCTTTCCGCGAGGGTGGTTCGGTGACGGCGGGCAACGCTTCGGGTGTTAACGACGGCTCCTGCGCCCTGATTATCGCCTCCGAAGAAGCGGCAAAGCAGCAAGGATTAACCCCCAAGGCGCGTATTCTTGGCATGGCGACGGCAGGGGTCGCGCCGCGCATCATGGGGGTTGGCCCGGTTCCGGCGACGCAAAAGCTTCTCAGCCGTCTCGGCATGACGCTTGATCAAATGGATCTCATTGAACTCAACGAGGCTTTTTCGGCCCAAAGCCTGGGCTGCACCCGGCAGTTAGGTTTGGACGACGACGATCCGCGCATCAATCCGCAAGGCGGGGCGATTGCACTGGGCCATCCCCTCGGTATGAGCGGCGCAAGGCTCGTCACCACGGCCACCTACCAGCTTCAGCGGAGTGGCGGCAAATATGCGCTGGCCACCATGTGCATTGGTGTCGGTCAGGGCATTGCCATGGTGATTGAACGGGTTTAAACGTGGCTTAGCGGAAGTTCGATAGTGACGGAAGTGCCTTTGCCAACTTCGCTTTTGATGTCCATTGACCCATTGTGCAGATGGACCAGAGCGTTGACGATGTAGAGCCCAAGTCCGCTGCCGTCTTGGGGGGTCGTCATAATGTCGCCGGTTTGGAAGAATGGCCGGGTGATGTGAGGAATATCTTCTTGCGGAATGCCGCATCCTGTGTCTGTGAAGATAATTTTAGCGGTTCCGTGACCGTTGAGCCGAGCTGTCACGTTGATCTTTCCGCCGGACGGGGTGTGTTTGATACTGTTTGAAATCAAGTTCATTGCAATTTGTTTGACCCGCGTCGGATCGGCCGAAAGGGCCGGAAAATCCTTGGGAATATCGACCTCGATGTTGAGTTTGTTAGCTTTCGTCGAATTGCCATAGAAAATGATGCAATTGGACAAAATTTGTGAAATGTCGATGTCTTCACAATGGATGTCCAGTTTCCCGGCTTCAATCTTCGAAACGTCCAATAGGTCGCCGATGATATCGAGAAGGTGTTTCCCGGAACGATAAATATCCGCCGTGTAGTCTTTGTAAGTGTCGCTGCCGAGAGGGCCCAGCATTTCGCCCTGCATGATTTCGGAAAAACCGATGATGGCGTTCAGTGGCGTGCGCAATTCGTGACTCATGTTGGCAAGGAATGTGGTTTTTGCCCGGTTGGCCAATTCGGCTTCCTCTTTGGCCGCAATCAATGAGGTTTCAAGGTTCTTTTGATCGGAGATGTCTTGCGCAATGCCGAGCATCTGACGGGCAGGGCCGTTCTTTCTTCCTTCAAAGTTGCATCTGAGATGGAGCCAGCGCAGGTCGTCGCGGTCGCCGCCATAATAGTAGCGGATGTCCATATCGATTGGTTGGCCGGTCTCAACCCCTTCTTTGATGTTTTGGCGGAAAACCTGGAAATCGGGCTCAAAAATACCCTCGGCGAATGATTTGGGTGTTGCCTTCCAATCTTTCGAATCTCGCCCGAGGAGTTTTAAACAATCATCGGAAATGATGATTTCGTCGTTCTGGATGTCCCATGACCAATGGGCAAGTTTGGCGAGCTTTTGAGCGTCGATAAGTCGATTTTCACTCTGCTTGACACTTCTCGCCTGGCTGAAAATTTCTCCAATGTAATGGTTTAGCCGTTCGGCCATGGGTTTGAAGACGATGATCCAGGATGCTAGCAAGGCGCAAAGTGTAACCAAAACGGTACCGGCCTGATAATGCCCGAGGGTTTCGATCTTGGCTTCATTCTGTTTTTGGTACTGAGCGACGATCAAATTAAGGTCATGCAAAAGCGTTTCGGCATCAAAGGCCAAAAGGGCGGCCCTTTTTTGCTCATAGTCTTCAATTGACAGATTTTTTCCCAATAACTCTTTTGCTGTGGTGAGAAATGCTTTGACATCGGCGTCGACCGATTTTTCCGGTCCGAAATAGAGTGCTCGAAGTGCCTCTGAGTTTGGTGCCGATAGGCCTAGTTCCGGGTCGCCTTGCGTTAAGCTCCGGTGGGAAGCCGCCATGGTTTCAACCGCGGTCCCGAGATGCTCGAGAGTTACTTGATTTTCGGTATCGTCTTTGCCGGGAGTGAGTTTCAGCGTTAAGGCAACAATCCGTTGGCTTAACATCCGTTGTTGCCCAGAAAGATTGACCTCGGCCGCACCGTACCGTTGCCCTTGAATAAATATTTGAAGGACGATAAAGCCGGAAATCGCCAAGGCGGCAAGAATGCCGAGGACAATTTTAAGTCGAGCGCCAAGCCCGAAAGCGGAAACCTGCATAAAACCCTCTGATTTTAATATGTTATTTGTTAGTTGCAGAGCATCCAGGGGTATACTTTAGACGAAAAAACATACTTTGGTTATAAAATTCGGCGAAATGGCGAAAAATCGGCCTTAATTGTGTCTGTTGGATTCCCATTTCTGATTCCGAATTACCACTACAACCAAGTAAGGGTTTCGCGTGCGCAAAAAAAGAGGGCTTGCAAGGCGCTCCCCGTCCTTGCTCCGCCTTGAGCAAAGGGGTACATTGCGCCGCACTCCGGTTTTGCGGCTTGTATTCCGCCGTGCAGCCGGTTCGATACAGGGGAACAGTTTTAAGGATTTAGACCCATGGATGAGTTGCACGGCTATTACTTCGAGGAACTCGAAGAAGGTATGACCGACATCTACGGCAAGACCATCACCGAAGCCGATATTCTGATGTTCGCCGGTATGTCCGGAGATACCAACCCGGTTCATCTGAACCACGAGTTCGCCGCGCCGACCATGTTTGAAGGTCGCATCGCCCATGGCATGCTGACGGCCAGCTTCATCTCTACCGTCATCGGCACCAAATTACCGGGACCGGGCTGTATCTATGTTTCCCAGAACATCCGCTTTAAGGCGCCGGTTAAAGCAGGCGATACGGTAATTGCGCGCTGCACCATCGTAGAACTGATCCCCGAGAAACGCTTCGCCAAAATGAAGACTCAATGCACTCTTGGCGAAAAAGTAGTGATCGACGGTGAGGCCACCGTGATGGTGCCGAGCAAGCCGAAAGCCTAAGAAGCGAAGAGAAGAAACGCCTACCGTTATGCAGATTTACCGCCACTATGAAGACTTGCCTCCCGAAACCAAGGGATGTTCGGTCGCCATCGGCAATTTCGATGGCGTCCATAAGGGACATCAGGCGGTCATTCATGAGGCGGGCGTCCATGCCAAAGATATGGGCGGGCCTTGGGCAGTGCTTACTTTTGAGCCCCATCCCGTCAGCCTGTTTCAGCCGGAAAAAAATCCCTTTCGGCTCACTCCCATGCGTAACAAGGCTCAGCATATTGCCGATTTAGGTGTCGATTACATGCTGGTCCTGCATTTCGACCTGGAGTTTTCCAAGCGGATTGCCGAGACCTTTGTCGATGATATTTTGGTCGGCGGCCTGGGGGCTAAGCATGTGGTTGCGGGGTACGACTTTGTCTTCGGTCATGGCCGGAAAGGCAACTGTGAGATGTTGCTCGCCATGGGAGGGCAGGAAGGTTACGGTTTCACTTGCGTCAAACCGGTTTCCGACGAAGACGGCAAACCCTATTCTTCGACGCGGGTCCGCGAATGCTTGAAGAGCGCCGACCCCAAGGGAGCGGCCTTCGTCTTGGGCCGGGACTATGAAATCGAGGGGCGGATTGAGCCGGGCGACCAGAGGGGGCGGGCCATCGGCTTCCCGACAGCCAACCTGCGGCTTGGCGAATACCTGGAACCCGCAAAAGGGGTTTATGCAGTGCGGGCAGGCATTGAGGCCGATGGCGGTATTGAGTGGATGGACGGCGTGGCCAATCTGGGCAGCCGACCGACGTTTGACAAAAAAGACGTGCTTTTGGAGGTCAACCTGTTCGATTTTGACGGAGACCTATATGGCAAGCATCTCCGGGTGGCGCTGGCCGATTATATCCGCCCGGAAAAGAAATTCGACGGCATCGATGCTTTAAAAGCACAGATTGCCGAGGACTGCGACCGGGCCCGGCTTTTGCTGGCGGGGCACCCGAAACCGGTAAGATTCGATCTTAAGCGAGTAGAGTCATGAGCGTAGATTACAAATCGACCATCTTTCTTCCCCAGACCGATTTTCCCATGCGGGCGGGCCTGCCCAAAAAGGAGCCGGAAATTCTGGAGCGATGGGCCAAAATGGACCTATTCGGGCAGTTGCGCAAAGAGGCCGCCGGACGAGAGCAGTTTATCCTTCATGACGGGCCGCCCTACGCCAACGGTCATTTGCATATCGGCCATGCGCTCAACAAAATCCTGAAAGACATCATCAACCGCGGTCAACAGATGCTGGGTAAAGACGCCCATTATGTCCCCGGTTGGGACTGCCATGGCTTGCCGATTGAGTGGAAAATCGAGGAAAAATACCGGGCCAAAGGCTTGGATAAGGACAAGGTTCCGATTGTCGATTTCCGTCACGAATGTCGGGAATTCGCCGAGGAATGGGTCAATATCCAGCGTGAAGAATTCAAGCGCCTGGGCTGCGAGGGCGATTGGGATCACCCTTACACCACCATGACCCATAAAGCCGAAGCGCAGATTGCTGCTGAGCTGGGCAAATTCCTGATGAACGGCTCGCTGTTCAAAGGGGCCAAGCCGGTCATGTGGTCGGTCGTCGAAAAGACCGCGTTGGCCGAAGCGGAAGTGGAATATGAGGACCACACCTCGACCTCAATTTTCGTCGGTTTCCCGATCAATCAGGGGCCTACTGAGCTTTCCGGCGCAAGCATCGTTATCTGGACGACCACCCCTTGGACAATTCCCGGCAACCGGGCGCTCGCCTATGGCCCCGACATTGCCTACAAGGGCTTTGAAGTAACCGGCGTTCTAGAAGGTAGTGGCCTGAAGGCGGGTGACAAAGTCGTCGTTGCGGCTTCGTTGGTCGAGGCTCTGATTGAGACGTTCAAAATCGAAGAGCCCAGGGTTTTTTGGGAAGGCAAAGGGGCCGATCTGGTGGGCGTGGTCTGCAAGCACCCGCTCCACGAAGGGGGCTTCGATTTTCCGGTTCCCGCTCTGTCGGCCGATTTTGCCACCGATGAAGACGGCACCGGCTTCGTCCATATCGCGCCGGGTCATGGTGCGGACGACTGGGTGCTCGGCGTCGCCAACGGCGTTCCCGTGCCTGATACGGTGGATGACGATGGCGTGTTCTTCGATCATGTGCCCATGTTTGCGGGCCACAAGGTCATGGAACTGGGCAAGAAAAAGAAAATCAAATGGCCGGCCAATGACGCCGTGATCACGGCGCTGGCCGAGGCCGGTCGGCTCTATGGCGTGCAGCGCATCGAACACAGCTATCCTCATTCCTGGCGGTCCAAGGCGCCGGTGATCTTCCGCAATACGCCGCAGTGGTTCATCTCCATGGAGACCAATGATCTGCGCAAAAAAGCCTTGAAGGCGATAAGCGAAACCCGCTTCGTGCCGGAAGCAGGGCGCAACCGGATCGGTGGGATGATCGAAAACCGGCCCGACTGGTGTGTCTCGCGTCAGCGTGCTTGGGGCGTGCCGATCACGGTTTTCGTCAACAAGAAAACCGGCGAGCCTTTGCGTGATCAGGCGGTGATCGACCGGATTATCGAGATATTCAAAGAAGAAGGTTCCGACGCCTGGTTCTCTTCCGATCCCTCGCGTTTCCTGGGGCCTGATTACGATCCGGCCGATTTCGACCAGGTGAGAGATATTCTCGATGTCTGGTTCGACAGTGGTTCGACCCACGCCTTCGTGCTGGAAGGCGATGAATGGCCCGATCTTACTTGGCCCGCCTCGCTTTATCTCGAAGGTTCCGACCAACATCGCGGTTGGTTCCATTCCTCATTGCTCGAATCCTGCGGCACCCGGGGCCGCGCGCCTTATGATGCCGTATTGACCCATGGCTTCGTCATGGCCGAAGACGGGCGGAAGATGTCGAAATCTCTCGGCAACTCGGTTTCACCCCAGGATGTGGTTAAGCAATCGGGGGCGGATATCCTGCGCCTTTGGGTCGCCAGTTCGGACTATTCGGAGGATCTGCGAGTCGGCCCGGAAATCATCAAGCAACTGGCTGATTCCTACCGCCGTCTGCGTAACACACTCCGCTTTGTCCTCGGTAACCTTGCCGGGTTTAAGGAAAGTGAACGTCTTCCGTTGGAAGAATTGCCGGAACTGGAGCGCTGGGTGCTGCATCGTATGTGGGAGATGGATAAAAAGGTCCGCGAGGCCAACGAAACCTTCGTGTTCCACCATCTGTTCGAAACTTTGCACAATTTCTGCGCCATGGACCTCTCGGCCTTCTATCTGGATATCCGTAAGGATGCGCTCTATTGCGACCGGGCCGACTCGGTTAGGCGTCGTGCGGCGCGGACGGTTTTAGATGAGCTGTTCAACTGCCTGACCGCTTGGCTGGCGCCATTTATGTGCTTCACGGCTGAAGAAGCTTGGCTGGCGCGTAATCCGGGCGAGAACGAAAGCGTTCATAAGCGCCAATTCCCCGAAATCCCAGAAAGCTGGCGGAACGATGCTCTTGCCGATAAGTGGAGTGTTATTCGGGGGCTCAGACGGGCTGTCACCGGGGCCTTGGAGATCGAACGCGCCGAAAAGCGCATCGGGGCGAGTCTTCAGGCTAGCCCGGTGGTTTACGCCGAAGAAAAATACCGTAAGGCTGTTGAAGGTTTGGATGAGGCGCAATTGGCCGATCTTTGCATCACCTCGGGCTTTTCGTTTGGTGAGGGAGACGCTCCGGCTGAGGCCTATCGTCTCGATGACGTGGCTGGGGTCGCCGTGATGCCCGGTTTGGCGGAGGGCGAGAAATGCCAGCGTTGCTGGAAGGTGCTGCCCGATGTTGGTTCGGTGGAAGGGCATGAAGAAACCTGCCCGCGTTGCGCCGATGCGGCCGATCATTTCGTCGCCCAAGCGGCCCAATAGTCTCCGATGATGACGCCGCGCTCGACTCTCGCCCTGGGTTTGAGGCTCGCCACGTTTGTTCTGGTTCTCGATCAGGCGAGCAAGTGGTGGATGGTCTATCATGTGATGAATCCGCCCAAGGTCATTGAGGTCGCACCGTTTTTCAATATCGTCATGGCCTGGAATAAGGGTGTGAGCTTCGGCATGTTTTCAAGCGAGTCGCCGTGGAACGCTTGGGTTTTATCGAGTATCGCGGTGATCGTTTCTATTGCTTTGACGGTTTGGCTGGCGCGCAATAAGGATCGAATGATCGGCATGTCGCTGGGCGTTATCATTGGTGGCGCGATTGGCAACGCCATCGACCGCTTTCATTGGGGTGCCGTCGCCGATTTTCTCGATTTTCACGCCATGGGATACCATTGGCCTGCTTTCAACGTCGCCGATATGGCGATTACCTTGGGTGCAGCGCTATTAATCTTCGATTCCTTGTTTGGTGGTGAAAATTCGCCTAAAAAGGATTCTTCGGAAGTTTAAAGGCATGAAAACGGCGATGAGCAAAAAAGCGGTAATAACGGCGGTCCTGGCAACTTTTTGTTTGGGATTAGCTGGTTGCGCGGACGTCAAGGACGCCGTCGGCTATACCAAGGAAGCGCCGGACGAATTTGCGGTATATAAACGCGCACCTTTGAGCCTACCGCCCGAATATGCACTGCGCCCGCCAGCACCCGGCGCGTCGCGCCCCGATTCCGTGTCGCCGAAAACTCGGGCTGAGAAGGCTTTGTTCGGTAACCGCACTCAGGGTGGTAAGGGCAACCTTTCGATGGGTGAGCAGGCCCTTTTGCGCAAGACCGGGGCGCTTGATGCCGATCCCAATATTCGTCAAATCGTCAATCGCGAAACCTCCATTTATATCGAGGAAAACAAAAGCTTTACCGACGATTTGATGTTTTGGAAGGGCAAGACCGAGCCCGGCAACGTGGTCGATGCGGCCAAAGAATCGCAGCGTATTCGCGAAAATCAGGCCCTGGGCAAGGACGTGACCGAAGGCGATGTGCCGATCGTCAAGGAAAAGCGCGGAGCGATTTTTGAAGGTCTGTTCGACTAGGCCTTGCCCTATTCCCGCCTCAAAACAATGTGATTTTTCCGCTATCCGTTTAATGGAAAATACGGAATGTCCATGCACAGACGACTTAGCTTTTTCATTGCCGTCCTGACCTTCTGGGCTGCCTCGCAGGCTCAGGCGGGCGTTTTTGATCCACAAACCGTCACCCTCAAAAACGGTATGCAGGTGGTGGTGGTTTCCAACCATCGCGCCCCCATCGTCAGCCATATGGTCTGGTACAAGGTGGGTTCGGCCGACGAACCGGAAGGAAAATCCGGATTGGCGCACTTTTTCGAGCACTTGATGTTCAAGGGCACCAAGGCCTATCCCGATGGTGCGTTTTCGAAAATCGTGGCGCGCAACGGCGGGCAGGAAAACGCCTTTACCTCTTACGACTTCACCGCTTATTACCAGAACGTCGCCAAGGACAGGCTTTCGCTGGTGATGAAGCTCGAAGCCGACCGAATGCGCAACCTGACCCTGACCAAAGAAGTGATTGAGCCCGAACGGCTGGTCATTTTGGAAGAGCGCCGCTCGCGGGTTGGCAACAATCCGGCAGCCCTGTTGGGCGAGCAGGTTAATGCGTCTTTCTTCGTCAACCACCCCTACCGGAACCCAATCGTCGGGTGGGCCCATGAAGTCGAAGCGCTTTCCCTAAAAGACCTAACCGATTTTTATGATCGTTGGTATGCGCCCAACAACGCCATCCTTGTGGTTGCTGGTGATATCACGCCCGAGGAATTGAAACCGTTGGCCGAAAAATACTACGGAACCATCCCGGCCAATCCGGACCTGAACGGCCGAGTGCGAGCCCAGGAGCCGCCTCACTATGCGGGTCGGCGGATCGAAATGAGCGACCCTCGGGTGCGGCAGGTTTCCTTTTATCGCAGTTACATGGCCCCAAGTTTTATTCAGGCCAAGGCGAAGGAGGAGACGGTTAGGGTTCATGCCCTGGAGGTGTTGGCTGAGATCATAGGAAGCGGCCCGACGTCCCGGCTTTCCAAAGCTCTCGTGTTCGAAGGCCGATTGGCCGTCTCGGCGGGCGCGAGTTATTCGCCGGACCGTCGAGGACCGGCCAAATTCACCCTTTGGGGATCGCCGTTACGCGGCGTGTCCGTTGACGATATGGAAAAGGCCTTATTTGCTGAAATCGATAAATTGCTGAAAGACGGAGTCACCGAGCAGGAAGTTGCCGAGGCGCAAAAACGATTGATCGCCGAGGCAATCTTTGCCCGCGACGGGTTCTCGACCGGTGCGCAGGTTCTCGGGTCGGCCCTTGCCATCGGTAAATCTATTGAAGACGTGGAAAACTGGCCTGACCAAATCGCCAAGGTGACGGTTGAGGAGGTTAATGCGGCAGCCAGAGCCGTGTTTAACGAAAAGAGTTCGGTTACGGCCGTATTGTTGCCGGACGAACCGGAAAAAGAGGCCGCCCGATGAAACGCTTTTTTTTCGCTTTTTTTGTTCTCGCGGTTGCCCCTTTCTCCGCCCAGGCCGTGGATATTCAGAATCTACGGACGGATAAAGGGATTACGGCCTGGCTGGTCGAAGACCACAGCAACCCGATTATTACGCTCTCTCTCAGTTTCCGGGGCGGGGCGGCGCTTGATCCCGAGGGCAAGGAGGGGCTTGCCAATTTTGTCGCCTCGACCATTGATGAAGGGGCGGGCGACCTGGACAGCCAAGCCTTCCAGGGGACCATGCGCAACAATTCCATCAGCCTGAGTTTTAGCGCAGGCCTGGAAAGTCTATCGGGCTCCATGCAGGCCTTGCGAGAAAATCGGGAGACGGCTTTTGAATTATTGCGGCTGGCGGTCAATGAGCCGCGGTTCGATGAAGAGGCCATGCAGCGAATTCGAGCCCAGATCAGTATGATCCTGCGTCAGCACTCCCAAGACCCGGATCGTCTCGCCGCCAGGGCTTTTTACCAACAGCTGTTCCCCGGCCATCCTTATTCAAAGCCGACGAACGGCACGATTGAGAGCGTCGCTTCAATCACAGCGGACGATATGAAGGCTTTCGTTAAACGGCGCTTCGCCAAGAACAATCTGGTGCTTGGCGTCGTTGGCGATGTTTCGGCATCAGAATTAAAAAGCCTACTGGACAAGACCTTTGGCGACTTGCCAAGCAAGGCGACTGGCTGGGCTCTGCCGGAGAGAAAGCCGTCTCAGGATGGCGGGATCAGTGTTGTGGAGCATGCCTCGCCGCAAAGTGTAATCATGTTCGGTCAGAAGGGTTTGAAACGCAAAGACCCGGATTTCTATCCAGCCTATGTTGCCAACTATGTGTTGGGGGGCGGCAGTTTCGCCTCGCGTTTGTTCGCTGAGGTTCGCGAAAAACGGGGCTTGGCCTATTCGATCTATAGTTACTTAGCTCCTTATAGCTATACATCGCTTTGGGGCGGCAAGGTCGGTACGGCTAATGAGCGGGTCAAAGAAACTCTTGAGATCGTCAAGGCCGAATGGAAACGGATGGCCGAAAAGGGTGTCAGCCAAAAAGAACTCACCGACGCCAAAACCTATCTGACGGGGTCCTATCATTTGCGCTTTGGCTCTTCCGACGCCATTGCGGGCATTCTGGTTTCCATGCAGGTGCATGACCTAGGGATCGATTTTCTCGACCAGCGTAACGGATTGGTCGAAGCGGTGACCCTTGAGCAGGTCAACAAAGTGGTTCAGCGCCTGCTTAACCCGGACGATCTGGTCTTTGTAGTAGCCGGGCAGCCCAAGGGATTATAGAGCCTTTCATTCGCCTGATAGACTCTTTAGGCTTTTTGTCAGATTCGGAAACCGAAGGCAGGGAAGTCGCTTGGACATGGCAGGGATAGTCGAGACTGACGCCTGGAAAGCGTTGCGCGATCACCATGAGGAGATACGCGCCGTTCTCATGCGGGATTTGTTTGCCGGCGATCCTGATCGTTTCGACCGTTTCTCCCTTCAGCTTCCCGGTTTTCTCCTCGACTATTCGAAAAATTGCATCACATCCGAGACGATGGAAAAGCTCGCCGAGCTGGCCCGTGCTGCGGATCTGGAAAATTGGCGAGACAAGATGTTTGCCGGTGAGCGGATTAATGGGACCGAAAACCGTGCGGCTTTCCATTTAGCGCTGCGCGACCGTTCCGGCGGTTCTTTGGAGGTTGGCGGCAAAGATGTTATGGCCGATGTCAGGGGCGTGCTCGACAAAATGCGCGCCTTTACCGTTTCGGTGCGTGGCGGCATCTGGAAGGGTGCGACGGGCAAGGCCGTTACCGACGTGGTCAATATCGGCATCGGCGGCTCGGACCTGGGGCCTGCCGCTGTGGCTCAGGCGCTCAAACCCTATTGGAAAGATGGCATCAATCTGCATTTCGTTTCCAACGTGGACGCCACTCAGATCGAAGAGACCCTGGCCGATCTCGACCCGGAAACCACCCTATTCATCATTGTTTCGAAGACCTTCACGACCCAGGAAACCATGACCAACGCCGAGACGGCGCGGCATTGGCTGACGGATCGGCTTGGGAAAGGAGCGGTCGCCAAACACTTCGCTGCGGTATCGACCAACGAGTCGGAAGTCCGCATGTTCGGTATCGATACGACCAATATGTTTTCCATTTGGGACTGGGTCGGCGGTCGCTTTTCGGTCTGGTCGGCGGTCGGTCTTTCGGTTGCTCTGGCGGTCGGGATCGAGGCCTTTGAGGAATTCCTGGCAGGCGGCTATGAGATGGACCGCCATTTCCGCGATGCGCCGATAATTGAAAATATGCCGGTGGTGCTCGGGCTTTTGGGGGTTTGGTACCGGAATTTCTTTGATGCTCCTGCCCATGCAATTTTGCCTTACGATCAGTCCCTGGCCCGTTTCCCGGCGCACTTGCAACAGCTTGATATGGAGAGCAACGGCAAGAGCGTTGATCGGAATGGCGAAGTCGTCGCCATGGAGACGGCCCCAGTGATCTTTGGCGAGCCGGGGACCAACGGCCAGCATTCTTTCCATCAGTTGCTTCACCAGGGAACCCAGTTGGTTCCCTGCGACGTCATCCTGCCCGCCAACAGCCACAACCCGGTGAGCGACCATCATGAAATATTGGCCGCCAATGCATTCGCCCAGACCGAAGCCCTGATGAGAGGGCGCACGGAAGAGGAAGCCCAGGCCGCGATGGAAGGGCGGGGATTGGCCGACCGAATTATCGAAAAATTGCTGCCGCATCGGTCTTTTGCCGGAAATCGCCCCAGCAACACCCTTTTGCTGCACCGATTGACTCCGCGTACGCTTGGGATGCTTTTGGCCCTTTATGAGCACAAAATTTTCGTTCAAGGCGTTATCTGGGGCATCAATTCGTTCGACCAATGGGGTGTTGAATTGGGCAAGCAACTGGCCGGAGACATTCTCCCCGAATTGACTGGCGATCACCCGGCTGAACGCCACGACCCCTCGACCAACGGCTTGATCAACGCCTTTAAATCTTTGCGGGAGAGACGATGACGATTCGGCTTCTTCCCGAAACGACCATAAACCGGATTGCCGCCGGAGAGGTGATCGAACGCCCGGCCTCGGCGATTAAGGAGTTGGTGGAAAACAGTATCGACGCAGGGGCGCGCCGGGTCGATGTGGTGATGCTCGACGGCGGGCGGACCATGATGTCGGTGACCGATGACGGCTGCGGCATGACGGCGGAGGAAATGGAGATAGCCGTCGAACGGCACGCCACCTCCAAACTCCCCGATGACGATCTATTTCACATCGGCACCCTTGGATTTCGTGGCGAGGCCCTTCCCTCCATCGGCGCGGTCAGCCGCCTGACCGTAACCAGCCGACCGAAAGACGCCGGGGAAGCCTGGAGCCTGGGTATCGAAGGTGGGGCTAAGGGCGCGCCACAACCGACGGCCCATCCGACAGGCACCCGCATTGAGGTACGCGATCTTTTTTATGCGACGCCCGCGCGGCTGAAGTTTTTGAAGGCCGCCCGAACCGAGTTTGGCCATGCTCAGGATGTGATCAAGCGGCTTGCCATGGCTCACCCCGGTGTTGCTTTCACCTTAAGCGACGGCAACCGCACGGCAATCAATCTTCCTGCCGTAACGGGAGACTTATTTGAAGCCCGGCTCAGCCGGTTATCGGCCATCATGGGCCGCGACTTCCGCGAAAACGCCGTCCCGGTGGATGCCGAACGGGACGAGCATCAGTTGACCGGCTATGTGAGCTTGCCGACCCTCAATCGGGGCAACGCCCAAATGCAGTATCTTTTCGTCAATGGCCGCCCGGCCCGCGACAAAGTATTGTTGGGGGCTATTAAAGGAGCCTATCGGGACCTTCTGGCGTCTGATCGTTATCCTTTGGTCGCTCTGTTTCTCGATTTGCCGCCCGCACTGGTTGACGTCAACGTTCATCCGGCCAAGACCGAAGTGCGGTTTCGCGACGCTGGTCTGGTGCGCGGCCTGATCGTCAGTGGGATCAAGCATGCCCTGGCCGAAGCTGGACACCGGGCCTCGACCACCGTTGGTGAAGCGGCCCTCGGGGCTTTCAATGCTGAACCGTCTTCGCTGCCAATGGGCGGTTCAGGCGCTAGTTATGGCGGGCCTTCCTACCGACCGAAATCGGCGATGCTGCATGGCATGGCGGAAGCCGCCGCCAGCTATCATACACCCTTGCCCAATTTGGATACGCCCATGGAAGCCCGGTCGGTGGGCGAGATGGAACCCGTTGGGCAAGAGGGGGGCGAACCCGATTATCCCTTGGGCGTGGCGCGCGGTCAGGTCCATGAAACCTATATCGTCGCCCAGACGGCGGACGGCTTGGTGATTGTCGACCAGCACGCCGCCCATGAGCGTTTGGTTCATGAGCGCATTCAGGCTGCCCTGGTTGAAGGTGGGGTCAGGCGCCAGGGGTTGCTGATCCCCGAAGTGGTGGAGCTGGACGAACCCGCCGTTGATCGCTTGCTATCCCGCGTTGATGAATTGGCTGAACTGGGGCTGGTGATCGAGTCTTTCGGGCCGGGTGCGGTGGCGGTGCGCGAAACGCCTGCCTTGCTGGGTGAGACCGATGTCAAAGGACTGATCCGCGATCTGGCGGATGATCTGGCGGAATTCGATGAGACTCTGGCCTTGCGTGAAAAACTATCCGATGTTTGCGCTTCCATGGCCTGCCACGGTAGCGTGCGGGCCGGGCGGCGGCTCAACGCCCAGGAAATGAATGCGTTGCTGCGCCAGATGGAGGCCATGCCCCATTCCGGCCAGTGCAGCCACGGCCGTCCCACTTATGTAGAGCTTAAGCTGGCCGATATCGAAAAGCTCTTCGGCCGCCGTTAGTTTCTAGGGTCAGAACTCATTAACCTTTAAGTGATTCAATAGCTTGAAACTCGAAACGGAGGTTTTCAGGCTATGAAACGCAATTTCTGGCTTTCTGACGAACAATTTGCATTGATCGAACCGCACTTAC
>Ga0209475_10000669_pt1 | contig 58896 bp, 54 predicted proteins | sample tdDd471_FD_187128 | JGI IMG/M metagenome (GOLD analysis project Ga0209475, IMG submission 187128) | Marine sediment microbial communities from the Atlantic coast under amendment with organic carbon and nitrate - tdDd47.1 (SPAdes)... | ecosystem: Environmental > Aquatic > Marine > Coastal >... | reverse complement strand
CATAAACTTACTGTTCTAAATGCTGTAGCTAATAAATTAGTACTTCGCGTATTTGCTGTTGCTAAAAGAGAGGGACAATATGTGAAATTATTTAATTAAATATTTGGTTTTATCTTAGAATGCTCAGCGAATGTATTTCTCCTAGATTCTTTACTCTACAAAATAACCCCTCATAAATTATTTGGCAAGCAACTTGCAATACTACATTTGTGACAGTATTTTTATGAATTATTGGCTATAATTAGACAATTGGCTTTACTAGATAACCCAACTTTAAACAGATTGAAGAATAGTGTTCTTTCACCAATCTTTAACAATCCAGATATTGTTTTAGCAGGTGGTGTATTACTCATTCTTGCACTTCTATTATTGCCATTACCACCGTTCGCTTTAGATTTATTCCTTACGCTCAATATAGCCCTTTCTGTAATGATACTAATGGTGGCGGTTTACCTTGTCAAGCCATTAGAATTTTCAGCATTCCCAGCTATACTACTTATCACTACTATGCTCCGATTGGGGCTTAACGTCGCCTCTACTCGGCTAATACTAGGTGAGGCAGATGCAGGTAAGATTATATATGCATTTGGGGATTTCGTTATAGGTGGTAACATTGTCGTCGGGATTATAATATTCCTAATCCTCTTAGTCATTAACTTTATAGTAGTTATCAAGGGTTCTACTCGTATAGCCGAAGTATCTGCTAGGTTTACTTTGGATGCTATGCCAGGTAAGCAAATGAGTATAGATGCCGACCTGAATGCTGGTTATATAGACGAGCAAACTGCTAAAGCTAGACGTGATGAATTAGCGCATGAAGCCGACTTTTTTGGGTCTATGGATGGTGCTGCTAAGTTTATAAAAGGTGATGCAATAGCTGGTATTATTATCACTATAGTCAACTTGATTGGTGGTTTTGCTATTGGTATGTTGCAGCGAGATATGTCTTTTGCAGATGCGATTTCTACTTATTCTACTCTGACTATTGGTGATGGTCTAGTATCACAAATTCCGGCTCTACTTATATCAGTAGCTGGAGGTTTGGTAGTAACTCGCTCGGGTGCACGAGACCAACTAGAAACAGAATTTGGGCAACAATTTGGCGCTAAACCAAGGGCTCTCTATGTAGCGTCTGTGGCTTTGTTCCTAATTGGTTTACTTCCCGGTTTTCCTTTTATTCCATTTACTCTAATTGCAGTTATTATTGGTTCTATAGCTTTTTATAGAACTAAAGCAATAAAGAATGTAGCTGATGAAGAGCTACGTGAAGGACTACAAGCTGCAGAAGAAGTTGAGAAACCAAGCGAAGCCCCAGTAGAAGACCTTCTAAAAGTTGATCCCGTAGAAATAGAGCTTGGTTATTCGCTTATTGCTCTTGTTGATGAAGCTCAAGGCGGTGATGTATTCAAACGAATAACAAATGTCCGCAAGCAGTTAGCGACTGAATTGGGGATTATCCTCCCCCCTGTTCGTGTACGAGATAATCTACAATTAGATCCAGAAAATTATATTATCAAAATCCGTGGAAATGAAGTTGCTTCTAACTTCCTATTTCCTAATATGCTATTGGCTATGAATCCAGGTACAGCTGAGGGTGAGCTCCGTGGTAAACACGTAACCGAACCTGTCTTCGGATTACCAGCCAAATGGATAGACCAAAACGAAAGAGAAAATGCTGAGATTATGGGTTATACTGTAGTCGAATCTGCTACTGTGTTAACCACTCATTTGACAGAAATACTTAAACGAAACTCAGACAAACTATTAACTAGACAAGATACTAAGCAATTAGTCGATAATCTAAAAGATGATTACCCAGCTCTGACAGAAGAGATTTCTCCGGACAATCTACCACTTTCTACTATACAGAAAGTGTTACAAAACTTACTTGAAGAAGGTATTCCTATTCGTGATTTACCTTTGATATTAGAATCATTACTTGAATACTACAGAGTAACTCAGAATATAGATGTACTAACAGAATACGTCCGCCATAATCTGTCTGAGACTATCAAAACTCTTTACGAAGATGGTGATGGTGTAGTTCATGCTATTTCGCTAGACCCAGAAATAGAAGATAGCATATCACAAGCATTACAGAAAAGTGGTGGCAATCAGATAAGCCCATCTATGGGACTATCTCCAGAATTTATAACACGTGTCAAAGAAGGAGTATCAAAAGCTATTGACGATACTACCATAGCAGGACATCTACCTGTAGTTATTTGCTCAGCCCAAGTGCGACCTTACTTCAAAAAAATGATACAGACCACATTCCCTGTTGTCAGTGTAATTAGTTACTCAGAGTTACCTTCTGATACAGATATCGAAATACTTACAAGTGTAAATGTACTAGAACAAGTACAATAATTCAGGAATTTTCATTATTTTTATAATCTTAAAATATGAAAATCAAAAATTATTATAGAATACTTGGACTAGAGAGCTCTGCCACTTCCGATGAAATTCGGATGGCATATAAGCGCTTGGTACGAAAATACCACCCCGATCTTCACCCCGATGACGAAAAAATCCAAAGAGTATTCGGTGAGATAAAAGAAGCCTACGAAGTTCTCGGTGACCTAGACAAACGCCTAAACTATAATCTACTGCTCAGCAAATCCAAAAAGCTGATGGACGAAGTTACTCGACGCGAATATGAGATGAATAAGAAGAAGTGATTATTCTATTGTAATTCACTTTATACCAAAAGGTATAATACCAATAGGTAATAAATATTTTATACTAAAAGGTATAAATTCTATTTCTTATAACTTAACACTTGATCAAATGATAGTTTCGCGGTTGCTGAAATCCATCTTCCGGGGAGTTGAACTCCGAGTATATCAGAATAATCAGCGTTGAAAATATTCTTAACAGATAAATTCAATTCCAAAGTTTCTCCAAAAAGGAATTCCAAATTTCCATCTAAAACAAAATACTCCTTAGTTAAACCAAAATTGATTGATTGCGATTCTGTGATGTCCCTGTTTCTGTAAATAGCATCAAATCTCACAAAAATGCTACGAATACCAAAACTCTTTATAGTTGTTATGTATTGATTGACCCCAAAGTTAAAATTCAATCCAGCTGCATTTGTAATATACTTTGAACTGATGTTATCAGAAGCTGCTAGATTTATAAAATTACCTCCGACATAAATATCAGAATTAAGGAAAGAATCCCAAACACCGTCATAAGAGATTTTGAATTCTAAACCTTCTACCTGCAATTCTGCTAAATTTTGAGCGTATAAGTACTCAAATTCTGGGTCTAGATTCTGATTGTTTGTTATCTCACTTCCTTTTCTGAAACCATAATCTATTATATTTTTTGAATCTCTCTTATAACCAGTAAGATTTAATGAGATTTCTTTTGTAAACCTTATATCTGTACCTACTTCGTAGTTCCAAGATATTTCAGGCAGTAAATCTGGTTTCCCTAGGTTTCTACCGGCTGAGAGTATTCCTTCCAATCCTGTAGATACATATCTCTCTGTATAGTCTGGTGTACGTATAGAACGGCCTGCATTTGCTCTTATCTTTACCTTATCGGTTAGGTAATAGTTCGCACCAATTGTTGGGACAACCTCCCAATTATGAGTTGGTAAATACTCGCCCCTCAGCCCTGCATTTATATTAAAATTAGAACTAAAATCATGAACACCAACCGTGTATAAACCAAGTTGTTGTTGACTCCTATTTCCTCTATCTGTGCTTCGCATATTATTAAACTGAAGCTCTGTTCCTATTGTCATAGCAGTGCTTTCACCTAACTTTATTTGATCGTGTAAATTCAAATCCACGCTTATTGTCTTATGATTATTCGGTGTAAATGCAGGATTAAATACGAAATCATCTGAAGTATATATTAGACCTAGATTGGCTGTTATATCGTGTCCTTCGTAACTACTTATTCTCAATTTAGTCTGCCCATAGTATCTTCCTATTTGCTCATTCGATTTATCTAATGGTGAAGCAGTATAGAAATATCTAGCATCAAATTCCCTAAAATCTGATGATAGCCTAAATGCAAAATAATCAAAATCATTCAGTTTAAAATTGAACGATGTTCCACCTGTATGGATATTAAATCCATAATTATGCGTGTTATTAAATGCAGGATGCCCGAATGATTCTGAATGACTGTATGATATATCATAATAAAGATTATCATTTGAGATTGGAATCATAATACCTGTTTTATAAGTTGAAAAATCTCCTATACCTACTTCTAAACCGTGAAATCTAACTGATTCTCGTTCAAGTTTTAATCCAACATCTGTTGCTTCTTTTTTTTCTTCAATGTCTATTAGCCATGCAACTCCACATCTAATGGGTCTTCTCATCTCAATAAAGTCGCCTAAACCAAATGTCACAATATTTATAACCCCACCGACTGCATCGGCTCCATAGATTACGGAGCTGGCACCCTTGATTATCTCTATTCTACGGATAGCTGAGAGGGTAACAGGAATATTGCTATTGAAATGGCCAGTCATTGGGTCGCCTATACGAATACCATCAAGGAGAATTAGTGTTTGGTTGTATGTCCCGCCTCGCATAGTTATATCAGCTTGAGTGCCGTACATTCCTCTGCTCTGGATTTCCACTCCCGGTATATAACGTAGTAGCTCATCTACAGAGTTGACAGGCATCTGACTGATTTCGTATTGGGTGATTACTTCGACTTGTTTTCCTAGATCTTTTAGTTCGATTCCTGTGCGTGAATCTGTAACCTCTATTTCTTCCAACCGGAAAGTAGGATAGCCCCTCTTTTCAGTACTATCTTGCGCCGATAGTAATGTTGAGGATATTATTAATATTAATAGTAAAGTAAATTTCATTTCAATTTTTGCTATTCATCTTTGATGCAATGTAAGCAAAGAAATATTAATTCACATTATCAACTATCAACTCTTTCTTGCTTGTACTAGTGATAGTACGTGTATAAACACAGCTGACGGCATTAAAAAGCCAGCTACCAATGTGAATGGATACGTTCCCAATTGGTTAGATAAAAGTCCGATTTCACTACCGTATAATTGCGGTGCATACATAGAGGTAATGAAGAGAAATATAATTGAAGCTATTACTGTTAGCCCCAGATAATTCCAAATTCTGATGAGCTTTCCAGATGGCATACCTTTCTTATATATTATTGTTCCCATTACCGGCGCAGATAGAGCATAAATCATATCCATATTGTACCCTTCTATAGTTACATTACTATGCAAAATGCCAGCTGCGACTGTGAATACGAATATAGTTTCTATTCCTATTCTAAATGATTGATAATAAGCTAACCAATGCGGAGGAACTACTTTTATCCATTTTTCATTTCTATTCTTGTATAGGAATAGGCCAGTGAATATGAAAAGTGGTAATATCATCATTAATACAAACCTAGGAGGGAATGATAGGTCTTTTAGGAATCCTGATTTGGAAAGTAGGAACACATAAACTTGCCAGAGAGTTAGTCCAATTACAACAGTAGCCTTTCTCTTTTTTCTTATAGCTAGGTCACTAATTGAGTTATCTATTGCGTAAAACCCAATCTTAATCAGAATCAGATTCATGATTAATGTCAATAGTATATATGATAATTCTAACATGATAAACCTATTAATTAGTAAGTTTTGTTACCACTTCGTCAATGGCAGTTACACCATTTTCACCAAGTGCTTTTTTTATTTCTTTCATGGCCTTTTTCCAACTCGGTATTACTTCTGTTACGAACTCCAAACCCGATTTAGTTATAACTAGTTTAGGTAATTGCCTTTGTTCTAAATACCCTTTTTCTGCTAACCGTTTTAGATTGCGACTAACAGTCGATTTTTCTAAATAGTAAAATTCACTTATTTGTTTTTGGGTTATTTCTTTCATCTTAGAAGTAATGAAAAGTATGCTTAGTTGACTTTCCGTAATGTCATGCTTAGCTAGATGCTTTCTAAATATATTGGAAGTAAGTCTGGAAATTAGTCCAACTTTACCAGCTATGCATGATGAAAAATCTGTTTTTTCTATTTTGGTGTAATTCATAAAAGCAAAATAGAAAATATAAGTTGTATATACAACTTTTATAATAATTAGTGAAAAGAAAGAGAGAGAGGTGGATTTATCTTTTGACTAATTGTATTTTTTGACTAAACACTTTAGATATTGCTCAGTCACGCCCAATCGCATAGCAAGTTTCTTGAGTGTTTCCGCCTTGTTTTCTCTGATATATCTGTATATCAAGTCATCGAATCTGGTTATCTTAGGTACGTAAAAACTAAGACCACCAAGGTTTTCTATCATCTGTATCACGACTTCTTCGCCGCATACATCGTATATCATTTGCAAATCTTCGGTCAAATCACCGTACTGCAAGTCTCTAAGTATATTCATAATATCTCCTAATAATTTTGAATATGGTAAATAATTCGATTGCTCTGCAATCCGTACAACAATTTTATGTAGATTTTACATATTTTGCAAGTAATTAATATTCAGAATTTGAATTATTTTTTATATTTTTGGTCAACTATATTTATTAATAGAACTTATAATTGAAAATAATTATCACTATATTGTTACTTTTCACAACTTTTCAAACGAAGTCTGAAACAAATGATATCAATCTATATGGCTCATTCCCTGGATATAAATTTTCGTTAGACATGAGTTTGGAATATAGTATTCTTAACTACGAATTGCTTGGAATAGAAAACACTACTTACCTAAAAGCAGGATCTTCAGTATTTGGTTTCCAAGGTCTAGCTGTTATGGTTAATAATCCATCAGTAGGTATAATCCACTATTTTGGGACTAAAGAGGGTATTGATATAGGCATTAATTATGTCCGTAATCGAATTAGAGGTACCAATAGAAATATAAAAAGCCTACCACTTTACTCAGAAGATGAAGAGTATTTAGTGTTTGAGATTGGTTATAGACAATACTATGATAACGCTATTTTTAGGTTTACCTTTACTCCACTTTATGATATAAATAATTCAAGTGAGAATGTTCCAATTCTAAAGCAAATCAGATATTTAATTAGTGCCAGTTTAGGATACAGCTTTTGAGATACATTATACTTTTCATATTACTTACTTCTGTTGTTCTTTCTAATAATAAAGAAAGCACTTTCCTTTACTACGAAATACAAGGGCCGCAGAAAGCATTACTTGCCCCAAACTTTGAAATTAAGTTATATGATGGTTCGAGCGACACTATAAGCGAAGAGAGTTTAAGATTTCGTGCGGGAGTCTCTATACTCAACTTAGTTCTGTTCTCATGGTCTCCTAGCTATTTGGCAGGTTTCCACTATGTATCAGGAACTAATAAAAAGTTAGATTTGGGTGTCGCTATAGTCTATGAGAACTACAAGGATTTTCACTATTTCAATACAGCTACATCGCTGAGTTTTACTCTTGGGTTTCGGCACTCTATAGGTGATGATTGGTTCGTAGGTGGAGCTATTTGCCCTACTTATTCTAAATCAAACATTCCTAGTTATCCTATCAGCTTTAAATTTGGGTTTACAATATAGTATTCTCACAGTTCTTCATTTGATACTCTTGCACAAATTTAAATAAATATGTAGTTTACCCTGTAGTTAAATGTAATATCTACATAATTATAACCAAGTGGATGTAAAATGGAAAACATAAATCAAGAAATAGGTAGTCGGCTTCGTGAGATACGTGATATATTTCACGAAGGAGTGAAGCTCTCCGCTGACCAATTCGCATTCATACTAGACGAAACTGGCGATAAGATTCGAAACTATGAATTAGGAAGAGCAGCTATTAGTGTAAGATTACTTTGTAAACTATATGAAAAAGGAATAAATCCAACTTACATAATAACTGGTGAAGGCGATATATTCGCTGATAATAAGGCAGGTGAAAAACGCAGAGAAACTATTAAACAAAATTATGAGAAAGGAAAATTAGAATCAGAAAATAAGATAATACTAGCAGCAGCAGGTATTTTAGATGTTTAATTACTCAGATTATAATACAAGACAACTTTATGATTTGATATTTGATTATGTAACTCTCCAACTTGAAGGAATTGACAAATCTGAACAACTAAAGCTATTGAAAGAAGAGGCTGATAATAGAGAAGATGGGCTTTATGAGAAAGCTTTCAATGATGCAATGTCGAGACACGCGCCTTATATACCGGTGCAAAAGTCTGAATTAGAAGAACCAGAGTATATTACAATACTAAGTAAATCACTCGTTGGCACCAAATTTGCATTAGCATTAGTAAGTGGTGACGAAATGAAACTGGATGGACTATTCGATGGTCAGTATATACTCTATGAAAAAGACAGATTACCACAAAATAATGACAAAGTTTTAGTAGAATACAAAAATCAGGTAATAATTAAGAACTACACGCGAAAAAACGATAAAATAGTATTAAGTACGTCAGGCGTTGAGTTACAAGATATTGAGTTAGATAATTCTATCAATTATAAGATATTAGGAATAGTTAGATTAAGTTTAAATATAATTTAGTTTTTTATTTATAAATACTTTATATTTAACTTTGTGAAAATAAAATTAACAAAATGGGGTTTAATTATGAGTACAAAGCCAATATTAGTAGTCGATGATAACAAAATCACTACGAAATTGCTTAAAAGATATTTAGAGTCTAATGGTTATGAGGTAATGATAGCTCACGATGGTATAGAGTGCCTAGAAGCTGTCAAAGAAAAGAAACCTTACGCAATAGTTCTAGATGTAATGATGCCTAGAATGGATGGATACGAGACTGTTCGTAATCTGAAAGCCAACGCTGAAGATGCTTCTATTCCTGTTGTTATTGTAACTGCTCTGAACGATACTGCAAACCAATTGAAATCTATAGAAGCAGGTGCTGATGATTTCCTAAGCAAGCCAATTGAAGAGAAATTATTAGTTGCTAAAGTTAAATTACTTTCGGATCTAAATATTGCTCAGAAAAAGGTAATAGCGCTTACTGAAGCGTTAGATGGAGCTGGTCAATCTTCTCAAGAAGTACTTACACAAGCCGGACTAAACGTAGAATAATGAAAAATAGAATATTTATAACTACTCTAACTATTATCATAGCTACACTATTTTTGGGTAGCTGTAAAACATTGAATCAGTTCGCAGATTCTCTGAACAATTTGCAACGTCTTGAGTTCAAACTAGACGAAGTAAATAATTTCCGATTAGCAGGTGTGAACCTAAGTAATATAAAATCTGTAAGTGATATTTCTCTTATGGATGGTATAAAACTAACTAAAGCTTTTTCCGAAAAAAGATTACCGGCTCAATTTGTTCTGAATGTAGATGCAAAGAATCCAAATGATGGTACGGGCGGATCTAAACAATCTTCTGCTACTCTTACTGCTCTAGATTGGAAACTATATATAGACGACAAAGAGACTATAGCTGGTAATATCAATAAAGAATTGGTTATCCCAGGAACTGGTAGCTCTGAGACAATCCCATTGGTTATGAATATAGACCTATACGAATTCTTTGGTAACAAAGGATACGAAGATATTATAAACCTAGCTCTTGCTATTGGTGGACAAGGCGGAAGCGCTTCACGTTTGAAACTAGATGCAAGACCTACTGTTAAGACTCCACTTGGCAATATAAACTACCCGAACCGAATCACTATAGTTGATAAGGGCTGGACAAACTAAATGTTTGAATCTATTACGATTATTTCATATATTGTCTTGATTAATATCTCAAATAATAACGGAGCTTTGTAGCTTTTTATGGACGTTCCCCTGATTATAACGGCTGTATCTATACTAATTGCTACTTCTATTTCTTTTTTATCTAATATGATCTCAGCTTTAAGCCAAGATGATATAGATGAGTTCATAGAGAACGAAACACCAAACGCGCGTAAACTTCAAAAAATTTGGCTAAAGTTTGATGATACTTTCAATCCATTTATGGTAATTGAAACTTCTCTTTATGCTATAGCTTTATTTTCTTTCGGTTTAACTTATCAAATAGGAACTAATGGTCTATTAGCCATTATAAGTGGTTTTGTAATTCTTATTATCATTACTCTATTGCTTAAGTTCATAGCTTACTTCACAGGTATAAAGCTATCGAAAACTATGGCAACTAAGTTTGTGCCTTTCTTTGAATTATTTTACTCGGTTCTCTCACCATTGGAATTACTAAACGAGAAATTATCACATAAAGTCAGTGGTAAAAATGCGGAGGAATTTAGCCGTGAGGAAATAACAGCTCTATTCGAATCTGCAAAAGACGAAGGCTCACTAGATGATGATGAATATAGAATTCTTAAGAACATAATGAACTTCAGTGAAGTACTAGTAACTGATGTATTAACACCTAGAACTGTTATGATTACTCTACGTGCTAGCCAGACAATAGGCGAAGTACAAGACGTAACTGAACTAAGCCAATACTCACGTATTCCGGTATGGAGTGACGATCATGAAGAAGAAGAAATCATAGGATATGTTCTTTCCAAGGATATTTTCTTGACAGCTTTAAAAGGAGAAAAGGATAAAAAAATCAGCTCCATCACACGCGAACTCACTCTAATAAATGAAAATACACGACTAGATAAAGCCCTAGAAGAATTCCTTCGTCGTAAAAAGCACATGTTCGTAGTAGTAGATGAGTATGGCGGTGTTGAAGGTCTAATCACTATGGAAGACGTACTAGAAACTATACTAGGCGTAGAAATAGTAGACGAAGGTGATAAAGTTGCTGATCTCCGCGTATTAGCCAAACAACAAAGAGACAAACGTATAGAACGTAAAAATGATATGTAATCACATATCAATGGTTATTATGAAGTACCTTTCTTCGATTCTGTTCCTTTTACTTTCCTTTTGCACTTTAAATTCTGAAGAACATAAACGTATTGGAGTTAATTATTCTAATTCCATAGGAATATACTCACTTGCATCTAACCTAAGTGACGAATCGGATATAGTCTCTTCCATCGAGAGATTCAGTTTATCCTATCATGCAGAATTCGAACAAAGACATTTAATTCATGAAACAGATGTTGTCTTAAAAATTGGATTTTCTAATTATCAACTAATTGAAAGCGAAGACATACGAGAACTGAATTCTGTTGACTTTCAAATAGGATTTGGTGATATATATGAGCTGAATAATAGCTTAGTATTTTACTTTTATATCGGTGGACAAATCAGCTATTTGTACAATGCTCCATCTAACTCACCTATTAGAACAGCCAATTCATTCCCATTTATATCAACTGGTTTAATGTACAATATCACTAGTGGCTTAGAGCTCAAAGCTGAGCTACAATCTGGCTTGTTTAGCAATAGATTATTGGGCATCATACCTAGTTATGAGTTTGGATTGGCTTGGCGGTATTAGTGCAGTACTACTTTGATTATAATAATTTGTTTTTATCTTAGAATGCTCAGCACAGGCACTCCGCTTCGTATCGTTCTGAATGACAAGTTTCGTAGAGAAGTATTACATACGTCTCCAAATGAAAGAGGGTTCTGAGACGTATGCAATACGTCTCTACAAAAAAAGCCCCCTAAATAAACAGAGGGCTAGATAATATTATTTGTACCTAATGCGAATGCCCTACGGAGCCTTTGTCCATTTCAGCTTGTAGGAAATATGCTTGCGTTTGGGCTATTTTCATTACTTTCTCATTGCTCAAAATACTCTTTACCTCTACCCATCCATCCTTGATAAGTCCAGTTATTACTTTTACTCTTCTTAGTTGTACATGGTCATCATCTTTTCCTTCATATACGAACGCATAAAAGTCTTTGCCGTCTCGGACTAGAGCAGATTCAGGTAAAGCGTTCACTTTAGACGAATCTATTAGTATAGTACCCTTTATATATATTCCTGGGATTAGTCCTTCTTTGTTGTCGTTTATTTCTGCGTGTATATGTACCGCCTTTGGGTTCTCTTCGAATACTTTACCAACTGAATAAATCTCTGCATTCAGCTCCCTATCGGGAATATATTCGGTGCTGAATCGAACTTTTTGCCCTTTCTTTACTTTCATAGCATCTTTCTCGAATATCATTAGGTCTGCGTGGATATGGTCATTGTTTACTATGCTGAGTATCTCATCATTGGGGTTTATATATTGCCCATTTCTTACCGCAACTTTGGTTACGAAACCTGGTATAGGACTTATGATAGCAATGTTTTCAGTAATTTCACCTTTTAGCACATTGTCAGTGCTTATACCAAGCATCTGGAGCTTTTTCTTCTCCCCTTTGTAACGTGCACTTTTTGATAGATATTCCGACTTTACCTTCTGAAAAGATTTACCTGAGTTTGCATCCAAATCGAATAACTTTTTCTGTCTTTCGTATTCAGTTTCCAAATATTCTAATTCACTAGCCAACTCAATGAAGTTAGTTTGAAGCTCCACTAGATTCGGATGATGCATAATAACTAAAGTCTGACCTTTAGCTACTTTATCTCCTTCTATTACCTTTATATCCCTTATATTAGCCCCTACCATTGCGGTTACAGTAGCTTCATTGTTCGGGGGTAATCTAAGGTGTCCAGTAGCATATACTGCTTCGCTGAGGTTTCTTCTAATTAGTGAATCGAACTTTATATTCATAGATTCAAATACTTTTTTATCTATTTCCAGTACATCATCATCGTGTGGATGAGCTGCGTCTGTTACTTCGTCGTGTGCATGGTCAGCGTGAGGATCTTTGCTTTGTTCGTTAGTACAAGAAGCAAACGCTATAGCCAATAATATTAAAATTAATTTCTTCATTTTTATTTCTCTTACTTGTTAGTATAATATTTTAGATTGAGGTACGAATTATAAAAATTCTTCATCGCGTCAATATAGTTTGCTTCTATATCTATAACTTCTCTTATGCTTTGTACGAAGTCAGTATAGTCTATTTCACCGTTTTGATATCTTTGGAATGATTTCTCTTTTATGTCCATCACCAGCGGCATCGCTTCGTTTTCATAATATTCGAATGAGGTTTCCCATTTTTTCATCTCTAGCAATTGAGATTTATAATTCGCATTAAACTCCATTTCCTTCATTATTAATGTCTGCTCTGCTATTACGAAGTCTTGCTCTGCTGCCCCAATATCACCCGATACAGAGTTGAAGATAAGAGGGAAAGATATGCCTACTTGATATGAATAAAAACCAGATTGCCCTTGTATGTCTTGTATAGCATAGTTCCCTGATATTTTGGGATAAAGATCACTATAGCTCATATCTAATTGCGATTGGCTAACTTCTATATTCTGTTTGTAGTACTCTAAGAAAGGATGAGACTTGTTTAACTCCAATTCCGATGTGACTATATTTTCTAGATTAGTTGTAACATCTGCTATATACATATTATCGTCTGGTAGCCATTTATTAAGCTGAATTATTGCTTGTTCAACTTCTGTTTTTGATCTTTGAAGTTGATTTGCTATTTCATTGGATTTTGATTTTGTAATAGAATACTCTAATCCAGAAATATCCTGTAATTCATATTTCGCTTTATTAATCTTTCTGATATCTACGAATAAAGAATCAAACTTGCGATAAAATTCGTAATGCCTGATAGCGGCAGCAACTTTCATCCAATCGATAGAAACTAGCTGTGATAGTTGCAATTCTGTCAGATTAAAATCTATTTCTGCAAGCTTTATTTGTGCTTCGTAATAATCACTTTTCGCAAATGCTCCGAATATGTCAATATTATTTTGGCCGAAACCAATAATGCTCTGAACTCCAGATCTGCCATTACCAGCTTCTTCGACACTTGTAAATATTTGAGTTTGTCCGAAATCAAGGCTCTTTTTACTTTGCTTATTAGCCTTGGTTATCGAATGTTCTTTTATCTTGAGTTGAGGGTAGTGGTTTTTTGCAAGTTGAACGGCCTCTTCCATCGAGATCGCCTTAGCGTCATACTTTTGAGCATAAGTACTATTGACACTGAATATGAATAGTACTATAACAGCTATAGCTGCATTTGCTATTTTAAGATTTGATCTCATTTTACGTGTCTCCACCCATCTATACATAATTGGTAACAAGAATAAAGTTAGCAAAGTAGAAGTGAAAAGCCCTCCTATTACAACAGTAGCAAGTGGGCGTTGTACTTCTGCTCCAGATGACATACTCACTGCCATTGGGAAAAATCCCAAAATGTCTGTTAGTGCTGTAAGTAGTATTGGTCTCACTCTTCGCTTAGTTCCTTTTAATATTCTTTTATTTATATCATCACTGTATTCTTCTTTGAGCTCTTCGAATCCATTGAGCAGTACTAATCCGTTGAGGACTGCCACACCGAATAGGACTATGAACCCAACACCAGCAGAGATACTGAATGGTAAACCACGCATCCATAAAGAAAGCACTCCACCTATTGCAGCAAATGGGATAGCAAAAAATATCAGAGAAGTGTATTTGAATGATTTTAGTGCGAAATAAATAAGTATAAAGATTAGTAATAGTACTACTGGTATTACTACTTTTAATCTTGTCATCGCTCTATCTAAATTCTCGAATGCACCACCATAAGCTATATTATAACCAACGGGAAGCTCTAGTTCAGTATTTAGTTTTGCTCGGATTTCCTTAACTAGTGATTCTATATCTCTGTCTCGGACATTGATACCGACATATACTCTGCGATTAGTATTATCACGACTTATCTGCATTGGCCCGTCGTTGTACTCTATTTCAGCTACTTCAGAGAGCGGCACTTGCGTACCGTCGGGAGTATTGATATATAAGTATCTAATATCATCTATATTAGTTCTTACACTTTCGTCTAATCTGACTACCATATCATATCGCTTTTCGCCTTCGAATATAACCCCTGCTTCACCACCAGCAAAAGCCGTTTTAAGAGTGTTATTCAAATCTGAAATATCTAAATCATATCGAGCCATTTTTTGTCTATTGTACTTAACGGAAATTTGAGATAGCCCAGTAGTAGCTTCTACAGACATATCGCCAATACCGTCAATTCCTTGTATGAGGTCACTAACTTCTTGTGCTTTTTTAGCAAGTATATCGAGGTCTTCACCAAAGATTTTGATAGCTATGTCTTGTTTAACACCAGTTAACAAGTCATTGAATCGCATTTCAATCGGTTGGGTGAACTCATAGTTTATACCAGGTATTGATTGCAATTCTGCTTTAATTTTCTCAATAAGTTCATCTTTCGTATTAGCGCTAGTCCACTCATCTCTTGGCTTGAGCTTCACTATACAGTCGCCTATCTCCATTGGCATAGGGTCTGTGGGTACTTCTGCTACCCCAAACCTAGTCATTGCATCATTCACTTCAGGGAATTTTTCTAATAGCAAACTCTCTACTCTTGTTGATGCCTTTATAGCTTCTTCTAAAGATGAACCCGGTTTTAATATTACGTGGAATGCCAAATCGCCTTCGTCTAATTGCGGTATAAACTCTCCACCTAATTGACTAAATATATATACTGAAAAACCAAGTACAAGTACTACTATTGCTACGAATATTTTTGCCTGTTTGAGTACAAAACCAAGTACAAAGCCATACCAATTTTCTAGTTTTTTAACTAGCTTATCTCCGAAACTAATCTTATCATTGGACTTTAAGAAAGTTGCTGACATCATTGGTACATAAGTCAAACACAGTATCATAGCTCCAAGCATAGCAAAACCAAAAGTCAATGCCATTGGTTTGAACATCTTGCCTTCTACACCTTCCAAAGAGAGTATAGGAATGAATACTATTAGTATAATCAGTTGCCCGAAAAATGCTGAGTTCATCATATTCTTAGATGAAGCTTTCGCTATGGATTTCATATCATCAGGTGTGATTTGCTCCTTTGTTTTCTTGATTTTCTGGGTAATACCGAAGACTGTACTTTCAACTATTATCACCGCTCCATCGACTATAATACCAAAGTCAATAGCTCCCAAACTCATTAGGTTAGCCCATACATCGAGCCAATTCATAAGTATGAATGCGAAGAGCAAAGAAAGTGGAATAGTAGATGCTACTATCAATCCGCCACGCCAATTACCTAAAAATAGCACTAAGACAAAGATTACAATTAATCCACCTTCTATTAGATTAGTGAATACTGTCGTAGTTGTATCTTCTATTAACACACTTCTATCAAGAAATGGTACTATCTTTATACCTTTAGGTAAAGAATTCTGTATTTGCTCGACTCTGTTTTTTACATTTTCAATTACGTCATTGGAGTTATCTCCTTTTAACATAAGAGCCATACCACCTACGGCTTCGCCTTGTCCGTTTTTGGTGAATGCACCATAGCGAACTGCTTTCCCCATCTGTACATCGGCTACGTCGCTAATGTAGATAGGAATATCGTTCATATTCTTAATTCGTATAGCACGTATATCATCTAAACTACGGATTAGCCCCTCTCCTCGGATGAAGTTTGCTTGGTGGTTTTTGACTATATAAGCTCCACCAGTATTTTCATTATTCTTTTCTAAAGCTGAAAATACTTCACCAATAGTTAACCCCATCGATTTTAGCTTCTCGGGATGAATGGCTATCTCATATTGCTTTATATTACCACCAAAACCGTTTACTTCGACCACACCAGGCACCATCGCCATTTGGCGGCGGACAATCCAATCTTGGTAAGTTCGTAAATCTGTGAGAGAATAATTATCTTTATATTCGGGGTCAACTTCTAATGTGTATTGGTATATCTCACCCAAACCCGTTGATATTGGCCCCATAGTTGGTGAGCCAAAATCTTTTGGTATCTCGGATCTAACCATTTCTAGCTTTTCTTGTACTAATTGACGAGGTAGATATGTCCCCATATCATCTTCGAATACGACTGTAACTACTGAAAGACCAAATCTAGATATAGATCTAATCTCTGTTACACCGGGTAGATTAGAGAGCTCCAATTCGACTGATATGTGACGAATTGCTCTATATCTACCGTCCCCAAATTGGGGGCTTGTGTTATTATTTGAACTTGGTTGTTCGTGATATCGGGAACTGCATCTATTGGAACTTTATTCATGCTCCAAATACCAGCCACTATAAGGACTATTGTCAGAGCTCCGATAGCAACGCGATTCTCGATTGAGAAATCAATAATTTTGTTAATCATATAACTAACCTATTGCTATAAATATATATTTTAAATTATAATATCAGCTAATGCTTCGCAGTGATGCGATGTGAGGAAGTTATATTAAGATTTCGGAGGTGTTACTTTGGGTTGTATGTATTGATCAATAGTAGAGAATGTATGCTCTTGACATTCGATGATAGTATATTCTAATATGAAGTCTATCTGGGTGTGGTCTTCTACTAACTGTGTGCTGCAACAACTACACATACAAAATGGAGTGCAAGTTTCTTCATCAGGTACCACATCAGTATGAACGTCACTACAATCAACCACACTGTATTCGGTATGATTTTCAAACTCATCGTCATGATTGTCTGTGCAAGGGAATGCAACAAACGAGGTAATCAAAATGAGCAATATGATAGAAACTATTTTCAAAAGTAATATCTGTTGTTTAATTAAAAGACTCAATTGTCTTCTATTTATTTTTACAATTTAGTAAAAATTTTTTAATTATCGAAGATATGAATTTTTTATATATTTGACTATTCTATTAATTAACATTTAGTTAATATAAAATGCAACCTATAGTTGACCATCTACAAATAACAGTTAAAGACTTTAAAAAAGCTGAAGCTTTCTATGACAAACTAATGCCAATTCTTGGATTTGACCTCGCTAATAAATCAAAAGGTAGGGTAGATAAACACGAGTTCGATGTAATAGAATATGTTCACCCTAATATAACCATTGGTATCAACTCGCCAAGAAGCGTATATGACCAAGATACAGTCAATAGAAGGAAACCAGGCGCTATTCATCATTTAGCTTTTAGAGCTACCTCAATAGATGAAATAGATAGTCTATATCCTTTAATCAAAGACATAGGTGCTAATATAGTTGACCCTCCTCAATACTATCCTCAACATGGTGAGAAGTATTATGCTCTTTTCTTTAAAGACCTAGATGGAATAAAACTTGAAATAATGTTCGAAGAGAAATAAATCTATTAATCTTTAATCTTCAAACGTATTATTCTACCTGGCCCCTGAGTAGCAGCATATAGATAACCATCTGGTGACATCTGTACATCTCTGAACCGTGCATACCCTTGAAGACTTCGTACTGTTTCAGTTACTTTATTATCCTTTACTATTATCCTGTGCAAATGTGATCCCCTTAAAGCACCAAAAATAATATCTAATTCATTAGTAGCTTCATCGTAATTGATCATATCCATACCACAAGGTGCAATAGAAGGAACCCAATAAGTAATAGGGTCTTTGTAACCTGGTATTGATGTTTTATCGGTTATAGGTGTTCCATCATAATTTATTCCAAAAGTCGCCAATGGCCAAGCGTAATTTTCACCAGCTTCAATCAAGTTTAACTCGTCACCTCCTTGTGGTCCATGTTCTATAGCCCAAATTTCATCTTTTTCACTAAGATAAAACATACCTTGTATGTTCCTATTTCCCATAGTGTAAATCTCTGGTTGAGCTCCTGGTGCATTCAGATATGGGTTATCTTCAGGAATACTACCATCATCATTTATTCTTAGTACTCCACCATAGTGATTAGTACTATCTTGAGCATTATTATCCCTGCCTCTATCCCCTATTGAAAAATACAGTTTGTTATCTTTATCAAATATAATCCTAGAACCGAAATGATTACCACCACTTAATAGTGGTTCACCTCTGAATAGTTCTTCAAAATTTTCTAATGTATTTCCATTCAGCACTCCCCGTCCAACTGCTGTTGTATATTGAAAATTTTCGCCTACAGAGTAAACTAGATACACTAGATTATTCTCTTTGAAATTAGGATGAAGCGTAACGTCTAACATTCCACCTTGACCTGCTGACTGATAATCTGGCAATCCTGAAATAAAAGATGTTTCATCTTCTGAGATACTATGTCTATATAGGCCACCATCTTTTTCTGTAAATATTAGATTGTCATTATCTATGAAATCAATACTCCAGGGATTAGAGAGAAAATCAACTATTACCTTATCGACTTCTAATTCACCAAAAGGATATCTGTTCTCTGTTGATAGCTCCTCAAATTCGATCGAAGCAATTACCTCGAGAGTGAATTCGCTAACCCCATTCTTTCCTTTGAAAAGCATACGTCCAGAGTTAAAAGAAATCTCAGAATTATCATCTAACTCAATTTCAGATATTTCATCGTGTATTGTAGTTATAATAGCTATTGTACTAGCTTCCAAATCGAATGATATTTCTGATATATCTTCAGGTGAGTATTCGTTTATAGTATTATCTGTACTTATTATCTGAACTTTATGTTGTGAATACGAAAAGCTAAATGACAAAAGTGCAATTATAAAGATTATTATTTTCATGTTATTTCTAATTTTTAATTATTTTATAGTTGTGGTACTTGTTGTTTACTACTAGCGTTAGGAAGTAGTTACCAGCTGGGAATTGGCGTAAATCAATTCGATTTTCATCAAATTGTGAATACAAAACAGCTCCTGACATATCGCTTATTATTACTTCGAATTTAGTGATATCTCCCATATCTATTGAAAGATAATTTTGAATCGGATTTGGATAAACACTTATTTTGTCACTATATGTCTCGACAGAAGTAAGAGGCGAAACTACTACATCTAGCATATCTCGTAACTCACCGTCTTCAGTCTCAACTGTGATTACAGCGCTACCTTCGGAAACAGCAGTTATCAATCCATTGCCGTCTATAGTTGCTACATTATTATCGCTCGATGACCACGAAACAGATTTGTTAGTAGCGTTTTCGGGGGTTATAGTATATTCAACTTGGAAGGTTTCTCCGTTTTTTAGCTCAATCTTCTCTTCTTCTATTGAAACAGATTCTACACTAACTATACTGTTAACTATAGTAATCCTACTGATATCTTTCAACATAAAACTGTCAGTAGAACCTCCTTTCAAGTTCACATTTAGTTGACTTTGAGCCGTCAACAAGCTAGTACAACATATTAACAGTAAAAAAGGTAAAAAATATTTTTTCATCAAATCTCCAATTTAAATTTCTTTTCAAAGTTAACTCTAATAGTAATAACATAAAAGTGTTTAATTAATTACATTTTAAGATAAGTTTTTCCATTAATATTATCTGAGAACTTACTTCCAGATCTGTGTTGAGTAGCCAATTTGGAACATTAATTGTGGGTGATAGAAATGGAAACAACCCAGGAACAGGAACTGTTGATTTATTGGCAGCCGGTTTAGTCACTTTAATTAAAATGTAAAACATAAGTAATAAATTCTAACTTCACAACCCCGCACCAATCAAGGCGTGGGGTTTTTTATTATTTAGTAATTTGACTAACGGCATTAGAATTAAGCCATTCATCTAGACCAAATAAATCTAAATATACCGCTTTCTTATCATCAGTTTGATGTTTCTGAATTAAACCAATTATTACAACGTCATTTTCAGATTCTTTTACTAAAACAGATCCTAAATCGTTTGTATCAAATTTGAATTCATTTTTAATTGAATTTTTGTTGTCGTTTGTATCTAGTAATACATTACAGTAGTTATAACTTTTTGTATTAAATGTTTCACTAACTTTAACTCTTCTGTAAAAAATCGAACTTTCACTTCCTATTACACCACAAAACAAATTCTTAACTATTGATGAGCTATTTCTCTGAGGGTAATTGCAACTAATACTGTTTTTTGTTATAATCATCGCTATATCAGGCAGATAAGAGTTACTTTCATTATAATCAGGATGAGGAATTACTTTTTCTATATCATATGTAGTGCCTTCTATTGTTAGAGTTAATTTTGAACTATCCACCCATTTTCTTCCAATTTCCTTTTTAGAAATAATCTGTTGTCCATTTACAAATAATGTATCAGGTATTAATATTCTAGTCTGTAACGAACTCGCATTAGTAACAACAGTATTTTCATTTATAGCAAAACACAAACCTAAATTGATATTCTTTTCATCTTTTACATAGCCAACAAAATTTAATTCCGACTTATTTATTGTTGGTTCCATTTTATCTTGATCAATAAATTCCTTACTGTTTACTGAATATATTGTATTAAAAGCTACTAAAAAAAATAGTAAGTATTTCATTTGTTATCCATTTTTAGATTAAAATTTATTGTGATTTTACAAAATTAGTTAAAATTAGTTAATGATGTTCTTACAATTCAAGTAAATTATCTATTTTTGTCTTTTGATATAATTCTTATTCTATTAATTAATTCAAGGTATGACCTTATGAAAAGAATCTTTTTACTAATTGCAGTAGCTTTACTGACTCTTAGTACTGCTTCCGCTTTAGACCCAATCAAAGTGGCAATAGTTAATACTGGCACTGCACCAGTTAGTGTAGAAATTAGATTAAATAATTACAATGGTGGCACTGCCACACTGCTTTACACTCAGCCAGCAGCTAATTATACTCCAAATGGATCAGGTATAATTATAGCTAACATATCTGGTGCTGGGTGGACTGCTATTGCATCTAATACAGTTACTAATTATCATATACTTGACGTATATGTTGGCGGTTCACTTGTTGCTCAATACAGACTTGATAATCTACTATTATCACAAAGTCAAGGCGGAGTTCTTGATATAGAAGGTAATTTGACTCCAGCTGAAAGTGGTGCAGGAAGTGTAGGTTCAGATGGAAATAGATGGAGTGATGTATATGTAGAAGAAAGTACAATGCACATTGGCCCAGCTGATGGAGAATTAAATAATACTGAATTAGCTCTAAGCTATAATACAACAACAAATACTGCTCATATACAAGTTGATGCTACAGATGCTATCTTAGCTACATCAAGTGGAGTATCTATTCCTGGAACATTAACTGCAACTGGTGTAACAACATTAGGTAACTTAACAGGTGCAGGCACACGTAATATTGCTGTTAATGCTTCTGGCGAAGTTGTAGTAGCTGAAAGTTCAGTTAACACAAATACTACATTGACTGGAAATGGAACTACAGGTACACCACTTGGAATCAACTTATCTAACAATAATACATGGACTGGTCAACAAACTTTTGGGAATGTGTCTACTACTGGAACGTTAGAACAACAAGGAGCAGTTTCAAATTCTACAGGTGATGTAGTAATTAATGATGATGCGAATGTAACTGGTTCTTTAGATGTTGATACTGATTTGAATGTTGATGGCAACACTATACATGTTGGTACTTTAGACCAACAAGGTGCTATTTCAAACTCAACTGGCGATTTGCTTATAAACGATACATTCATAGCAAATAGTACTGGAAATAGAATTGGTAATAATACTGCTTCGTTGCAACTGGATATCGACGGTGTTGTAGGTACTCCTGCGTTAAATGTAGATGGTGACTTATATATCACTGGAGCTTCAACGTTAGTTGGTGCTACTACTTTAGGTAACTTAACAGGTGCCGGCACACGAAATATCGCTGTTAATGCTTCTGGCGAAGTTGTAGTAGCTGAAAGTTCAGTTAATACTGACGCGACAATCAATGGAAACGGTACTACAGGTTCCCCTTTAAGTCTAGCTGACAATGCGGTTACCTCAGCTAAGATAAATGATGGTGCCGTAACGACAGCAAAGATTAACAATGACGCTGTTACTACTGGAAAAATAGCAACTGGAGCTGTAACAACAGATAAGATTGGTTCTTCGGCTGTAACTGATGTTAAAATTGGATCCTCTGCTGTAACAACAGTGAAGATTAATGACGGCGCAGTAACTGAATCCAAATTGGCAGACGATGCTGTTGCAACTGCAAAAATTGAAGATAAAGCTGTAACGGCTGCTAAGATTTCTCCTGGCGCTACAAATGGTCACGTATTAACTGTTAGTGGTACTGACGCTGTTTGGGCTGCACCTAGCGGTTCAACTGTTTCAACTAACGCTACTTTAAATGGAGATGGTTCTGGAGGCTCACCCCTTGGAATTAACTTAGCAAATTCTAATACATGGACAGGTCTTCAAACATTTTCGAATGCATTTTCTATTTTCCAAAATGCTAGAATTGCAATGACAAACAATGATAACAATGCAAGAGATATTAGATGGCAAGAGCCAAGTGGAACTGGTTCTCAGTATATTGGTTGGAGAGCACCTTCTGTTTCTCAAAATAGTAACTACGTATTCCCGACAGCAATTGGTACACCAGGACAAGTTTTAGCTCTTAATACTGTCGGTGCGTTTGGTGACTCTGCTACTACTCATTGGATTACTCCTAGTGGTGGTGGAACTGTTTCCACAAACGCTACTATAAATGGAGATGGCTCTGGTGGATCACCTCTAGGAATTAATTTAGCAAACTCTAACACTTGGACTGCAAATCAAACATTTAGTAGTACTTTCTTAATAACTGCAAATGCTAGAATAGCAATGACAAATAGCGATAATAATGCTAGAGATATAAGATTCCAAGAACCAAGTGGAACTGGTTCTCAGTATATTGGTTGGAGAGCACCATCAGTAACTAATAATGGTAATTACGTTTTCCCAGCTACAGTTGGTTCTGCTGGTCAAGTTTTAAGTATCGCTACTACTAATGGGGTTGATTCTGCAACTACCCAATGGGTTACTCCAAGTAGCGGTGGAAATTTAGCCTATACGGAAGTAACAGCAAATACAACACTTAGTACTGATAGTCAAGTTGTATTTATAACTGGTTCTTACACAGTTACTTTACCAGCCTCTCCTGCTACAGGGCAATTAATCCAAATCTACTCTGAAAGTACTACTGCAACTCTAGACCCACAATCAAAAGTATTTAGAGATGGTGGTGTGGATTATGGTACTTCTATCTTTTCAGATTTCACAGCTGGAACTAATTTAAGTTTATATTATAATGGAACTAAGTGGTTACCAGTAGCTAGAAGATAGAAAACTTTAATTTTAAAAATTAATATTCACAACCCCACACCAATCAAGACGTGGGGTTTTTTGTTTATCCCCCTTTCCTTCATATCATTCTAAATCTATTATAAAACGCTTTCTGTGTTTGACTACTTCTCACCCATTACTTTCGCAAAGTAATTATTTTCATAACTAAATAAAAAGGTAACGCCTATGTGGATTGAAGTATTCAGAACAGGAAAGCACACCGATGCCAATGGTAATAGTGCCGAATACACCGCCGAAGATATAACACAAATTGCAACTAAGTACAATGAGTCCGTAGAGTCGGATAGTAGTAACGTAGCTCCAATAGTAAAAGGTCACCCCAAGACTGACGACCCAGCTTATGGTTGGGTAGAGCGACTAAAAGTCAACGGCGAAAAACTACTAGCTAAGATCAAAGACATAGTACCCGAATTCGCTGAAGAAGTGAAAGCAGGTCGCTTCAAGAAAGTCTCTATTGCTCTCTACCCAGGGAATTTGCTCCGCCATATAGGCTTCCTCGGGGCTATGGCACCAGCTATCAAAGGGCTAGAACCAGTGGCGTTTACAGACAAGGGCGAATACGTAGAGTTTGCCAATGACTCTCAGCCGAAGCTAACTGAACTAGAGCAAATACAGCTAGAAAACAGACAGTTAAAAGAGAAGCTATGCTCGTTAGAAAATGAGAAGAAAGATGCAGAGTACAATGAGTTCATAGATGGACTAATAGGCGAAAGCAAGATAAACCCTCATCAAGCAAAAACTCTCAAAACTATACTCCAAAAAGCAGCACAATCAAGAGAATACAACGAAGGAGAATCACTAACAGATTTGATAAAAGAATTCGCTGGGAGTATGACTGCTTCTAATCACTTACTTACTGAATTTGCACAGAACGATATACCTGAGTATGACGGTCAATTCGAAGGAAAGAACACCGCACCTGAACGTCTGGCACTTCACAACAAAGCGAGTAGCATCAGTAGAAATAATCCCAACATACCGTATGAGCAAGCACTACTACTTGCATTAGACCAATAATAATAGGAGCAATATATGTCAAAAAGAACAGACGAACTCCGTATGGTTGACCCCATATTGAGCACAATAGCACAAGGATACAGCAACTCATCTCTTGTGTCAGAAGCGCTATTCCCAATAGTAAATGTCAGCAAGAGCAAGATGAAAATACCAGTTTTCGGTAAAGAAGCATTCTACCTGAGAGCTGTGGATAGAGCCATCCGAGCTGATAGTAATAGAATACCACCGACCGAAATATCACTCATAGATTTCGAAACTCAAGAGCGAGATTTGGAGATGGCACTCGATCATTTGGAGCAAGAGGAAGCCAATAATCTCGAAATGTATATGAGCCAAATCACTAAAACTTTGGCGGATAGTATAGCTCTAACTCGTGAGAAATCTGCAGCGGATTTGGCTCAAGACGCCGCTCTTTACGCGTCGGGAATGAAGACAGTTATAACAAGTGGCGATGCATTCGATGATTACGATAATACCACTGACCCAATAGAAGTAATCAAAGACGGACTAGAAGCAGTGCGAGGTAAAATTGGGAAATTTCCTAATACTATGGTGCTGGGTGAGTCGGTTTTCAGAGTGCTAATGAGCCACCCAAAAATCTTAGACAAAATCAAGTACTCATCACTCGGAAAGGCAACAAAAGAAATACTAAAAGAGCTAACGGATATACCAAATATAGAAGTTGGGCTATCTGTTTATACAGATGATGGCACAAGCTTTACAGATATATGGCAAGACAATATCGTCTTGGCTTACGTTGACAAGAGTGTAAAAGGAAGCCGTTCGGAGTTCAACCCAAGCTATGGCTATACTTTCAGAAGACAGGGAATGCCAGAATTAGATACGTACAACGAGAATGGTGGTAAAATAAAAGTGCTTCGATATACTGACAATTACTCAGTTAACGTTACTGCACAAGATGCCGCATATCTAATATCAAATACTAATCACAATTAAAAGGTGGAATAAATGCCAATCAACAATCTAACTTACAACCCACTATTGACAATCACAGTATCGGCTGGTGAAGCTCTACCAGCTAACAGGTTCGTAGATTACAGTGGTAATCTATGTTCTGCAGCAGAAGCCGCACTTGGAGCAACAGAAATAGCTTGGAACAGTGGTGATACTGCTTCTATCATAGCGCAAGGTATAGCTATAATTGAGACAGCCGATGATTTCTACAAAGGTGATGAAGTATGCACAGGTACTGGCGGTAAAGCAGTTGCTCAATCAGGTTCAGACCCAGTTGCTGGGAGAGCATTGGACGATGCCTCGTCTGGCGACTATTTACGTGTATTACTGACACATTAATTTTTTCATTTATGCCCCTTTTTCGAAGGGGCTTTTTTTTGCTACATTACCTGTGTTACCATAGTGTTTGAGGAGCTGTACGAACAATCTAGTCACCCTGAGCGCAGCGAAGGGTCTCCTTTTTATGCAGACTCTTCATTTCACTTCATTCCATTCAGAGTGACGTATTTCATCTAAGCACTATTAATCCTTTATGGTTCACCTCACTCCACTACCACCATCTTCCCATTAAACTCAACACCATTATTTTTAGAGATAGTATAATAGTAAACACCGTTAGTGAGGTTTATCAGCTCAACTGGTTCGAAGACGAAGCCGAAACTTGATTTTATACTTTTCGTCATTAATGATTGACCAGAGCTGTTGTATAAGTTAAATATATAAGTTGAAAATGATTCATCATTAATTGCTATTTCTAAGTTGTCACCAGATTGAAAAACTCTAAATTTTTCATCAGTACTCAATTCTTCGACATCAGTTATAGTTTCTAAGCGAAATATACCCACACTCCATGCTGCAAATAAAGGAGTAGAGCCAGCCCAATCTATTTTAGAACCAATACTTACCATTTCTTCTTGTATTGGGTGCTGAAACCATGAATCACCGCCATCAGTTGTCTCAAACACCTTGCCCCAACTACCTACTACTATGCCGTGGTTTTCATCTCGAAAAGATAATTCGTTCAACCCAAATCCGGGTTCGTTTAACTGATGCATAAGTTTTACCCAAGCTTTACCTCTATCAGTGGTTTTCCAAATTATGTCTTCAGACTGACCACCTATACCATTAAATTGTCCTCCACAAGCATAGCCCAATGTATCATTTACAAATTTAATAAAATCCATGTCTTCAAATTCAGTTTCTGCGAGACTGCCTCTTGTCCAGATAGACCAATCTTTATTAACTATATCATATTTTATAAAATCGGTATTATGGAAGTCCTGTCTGTATAAAGCTATATTATTGGAATCAATAAAATAAATTGGGCTCCTAGAAAAAATTGAATCAGGTATAGTGACTAAAGTGTGAGATTCCCAATTATTTGAAGTATAGATTAAAGCATTTCGAGTTACACCTGCGGAAATATTTTTATTATAGAATGTTAAATTAAAAAAAAGGTCATTCTCATTTTCAGAAAGTTCACCAAACCATTCAATTTGGAAATTTTCTCCACCATCATTACTTAACTCGATGGCTACTTTATCAGTATAGGTAATATATATATTATTAGTACCTGTCATAAAACATTTAAAAACATTCCGTAAACCAGTATTTGTTGTGAGATTCTTCTCGAATACAACTTGCCAACTTAGTCCTTGATTTAGTGTCTTATAAACAGTAATATTCTTCGGTAAATCTGCAATTGCAAAACAACTATTACTATCTAAACATTTTAAAAGTACATACTCTTCGTATGCTTCCTTTGGAAGTTTTGATTGTACCCATCGTTTCTCAGCAAAGATGTTAGAAGTCGTAAACAATGCTATAATTATGATTATAAGTATTTTCATAAAGATAATTTAATTAATATCTCTGATATACTAAAGCATCATTCCTTCTTCATCACTAATTCGCCGCCGCCTTGTACTATCACTAGTTCAGATGTATCGGGGCGGAATTCTATTTTCAAAAATGCTTGATCGAATTTAAATTTGTGCTTTTCGTATGCTTCTAAAGGGAATTTGGGTTGGCCAGTACCTTGTCCGTAGAGCACACCGTCCTCTATGAATATATTCATTTTCATTGGTATAGCGGAAGTAGAGTAAATACCAACATATTGTTCTAATTCGGAAGTAGGTACTTCAATTGCTGGTTTGAAGACTGGAAGTTCATATTCATCACCAAAGTAAATACTCAATACTCCAACTAATATGTTATTAAGCGGGATAGCAACTCCATTCGAAAGATAAGTGAAAGATACTTTATCATCTTCGAAGTAAAAAGCATTTGACTGGAACCCATCTATTCCACCAGTGTGTCCATAGGCAGTTTTATTACCATAAGGTACTGTGAATAATCCAGCTCCAAATCTATCTTCCAAATTCATCATTTCTTTCAAGGATACTTCAGAAACTACTTTGCCATTGAATAGGCAATATAGGAACTTATTCAGGTCGCTAGCAGTAGAAACTATTGCACCTGCACCCATTGGTACACTCATGTCTGTCTCCGTAGCTTGCTCCCATTCACCAATATAAGTATAAGATTGTGCTTCATTACTCTCATTGCCGATAGCAGCACCATAATATGTATTTTCCAATTTACACGGTTTAGTTATTAGTTCTTCTAATATAGTTGCGAACTCTTTTTTCAGAACATCTTCTGCTATAAATGACAATAGAACATAGTTCGAATTGGAATACTCTGCTTTCGAGTCTGGTTCGAAACTGCTCGGATACTCTGCTATTACATCTACTAAATCTTCTTTACTAATCGGATCTTCCATCCATTCTGTATATTCTTCATCATTAGTAAAATTGTAAATACCACTTCTATGTTTTAGTAATTGTTTGATGGTTATATTTTCTGAATTTTTTACAGTTGGGTAAAATTCACTCAACGTAGTTTCTAAAGTAAGCTTTTTCGATTCAACCAATTTCATAATAATAGTAGCGGTAAATGTCTTGGAGATAGACCCAATTCGGTAACGAGTTTTATTAGTAGTTTTAGCTCCATTTTCTATATGCTCGTAGCCCAACGAATTACTATAGACTTCTTTACCATCTTTATAAATAGAAAGGCTACCCATCGATTTGTCATTCTCTTCGAGTATTTCGAAAAGAGAATCTAACTTAGATTTATCAAACGAAAATGAAGTAGAGTATAGTGTTATAAATGTAAGGAGTAGAAGAATTTTTTTCATACTATTTAATAAAGTTTGTTGTAAAAAAAGATTAGACGGATAGTATCGAATTAGGTTACATTATATGAAATTTCGATTTCATATTTTTATTATTAACTATATTTGTAGAACTAATATTTACTCAATAACAATGAGTTTTAGAAATGGGATATAAATCACTTAATATCAAGATGCCTACCGATTATACCGAAGAGACCCTTCGTTATACTATCGAGAAAATGATTTCGACTTCAGAATTCGAATTTTCTATAGATAAAAAATCACTCGACGGACGTCAGAAAAGTAATATACATTGGCTACTACGAGTTTCGGTTTCTTCTAAGTCAATCAAAGGTGGAGATGAACCAGAGAACTCTGAATTAGAAATACCTCAGGTAAATACTAACAAGCTGGTAATAGTTGTTGGTAGCGGACCAGCAGGGTTTTATTCAGCTTACGTTTTGCGCAAATCCGGATTCAGAGTCCGACTAATAGAACAAGGCCCCGAAGTATTCCAAAGAATAAAAGATGTAAAGTTATTTCATAAGAAACGTATTCTAAATGAGAGATCTAACTATGCTTTCGGTGAAGGTGGAGCTGGGACTTTCTCAGATGGAAAGCTAACATCCAGAACTAAAACCATAAAGCTAGAAAGAAAGTTTATATTCAATGAATATATAGAAGCAGGCGCACCTGAGGAAATACGTTACTTAGCGAAGCCGCATATTGGGTCGAATTTGTTGGTAAAAACAGCAAGAAATCTTCGAACTAAGTTTATAGAGCTTGGCGGGGAAATGCTCTTCGATACTGAAATGACAGGTATCAACTTACAAGATGGTAAAGTAACATCTATAGAGACTAATAAAGGGCAGATGGATGCTGATTATTTCGTTATAGCTTCGGGTCATTCTAGCTATCCAGTTTACGAAATGTTAATCAAGTCAGGAGTGAAATTCCAAACTAAACCATTCGCTATAGGCAATAGAGTCGAGCATACCCAAGAGATTATTAATAATGCTCAATGGCGCACTAAAGAATTGCCTGGCGTAAAGGCCGCAGACTATGCTGTTACTTTCAATGATGCTTCCAACCCCGTTTATTCTTTCTGTATGTGTCCTGGTGGCAATGTTGTTTCTGCTCCACCCACTAAAGGTGTCAATCTAGTAAATGGGATGAGTAATTACAAAAGAAATTACCCATTCGCGAACTCTGCTATAGTGGCTGGGCTTGATTTGAACAAGCAACTAAAAAGAAATGTAGAGCCACTAGAAGCCTTAGATTGGGTAATGGGCCTCGAGCGAAAATTCTATGATTATGTAGGAGGTTATGATGCACCTGCGGTAAAAGTAGCTGACTTTATAGAAGGTAAAACTACATCTAATTTCCCTGCTACTAGCTATCCATTTGATCTAATAACTGCTGATATGAACGAACTATTACCAGCTAATATTATTAATTCGCAAAAGGAAGCTCTACGCAAATTCAATAAACAGATGCTAGGTTTTGACCAAGGTATATTGATGGGACTAGAATCACGAACATCGTCGCCTATCCAAGCTGACCGCTCTAGAGAAGGGCTTTGCGACGGATTTAGCAACCTCTATTTTGTAGGCGAGGGCTCAGGATTTTCTGGTGGCATAGTTTCTAGTGGAGCTGACGGTATAAAAGCAGCTATTGATATTGCTAGGCAGGAAGTATAGATGTAGTATGTAGGCTTGTTGTAAACTTCGTTTTAAAATAAACTGCATCATTAACACCATTAATAGCTAAATTACGTCTTACGTTTTCACCTTTATTAAAATAGTTATTTAAAACATGTCATTTGAAAATATCGGATTATCAGAATCCATCCTCCGAGCAGTCGAAAAACAAGGCTACGATACACCTTCTCCAATTCAAGAAAAAGTAATACCTCACATACTAGCAGGCAAAGATGTATTGGCATCAGCGCAAACTGGTACAGGTAAAACTGCTGGGTTCACTCTGCCTATGCTCGAGATTCTAAACAAAGTACAACCAACAGGTAAAAAACCTGTTAGAGCATTAGTCCTTACTCCTACGAGAGAGTTAGCTGCACAAGTACACGAAAGTGTAGAATCTTATAGTGAGTTTTTGGATATGAATTCCACTGTGATATTCGGTGGTGTGAAGCAAATGAAACAGGTTGCCCGAATAAAAAAAGGTGTAGATATACTAATAGCAACACCTGGTAGACTGTTAGACTTAGTTGACCAGAAGCTACTTTTCCTTGATAAAGTAGAGTTTTTAGTATTAGATGAAGCCGACCGTATGTTGGATATGGGTTTTGCAAGAGACTTGAATAAAATATTAGCACTTTTACCAGCTAAACGTCAGAATCTGTTGTTCTCAGCTACTTTCTCACCAGAGATAAAAAAGCTTGCAAAAGCATTCATGCACTTTCCTAAACTAGTAGAAGCAGAGCCCGAAAACAGTACTGTAGATAAAATTATACAGACTGCATATAGGGTAGATATAAAGGATAAATTGCCTGTGCTAATCAATATGATAAACGATGGTGATTGGAAGCAAGTACTTGTATTTACAAGAACAAAACACAGAGCCAATAAGATAGCTGAAAAGCTAAATAAAGCTAAAATAACCGCATCGGCAATACACGGCAATAAGAGTCAAGGCGCTAGAACTAAGGCCTTAGAAGACTTCAAGACAAATAATATAAGAATACTAGTAGCTACAGATATAGCGGCCCGAGGGTTGGATATTCCATTGCTACCTCACGTTATCAACTTTGAGTTACCAAACATACCGGAAGACTACGTCCACAGGATAGGCCGAACAGGTAGAGCTGGAGCAAGCGGAGAGGCAATCTCATTAGTGGCGCACGATGAAGTTGATTATGTAGCAGGAATCGAAAAACTACTAGGCGAGAAATTCGAGAGAAATATAATAGAAGGATATGAGCCAAAGCTAGAAGATGCTCGACCAACTCCCCAAGGTGGCGGTGGCAACAGACAAAGGGGCAACCCAAGGTCAAATCCTCCTAAGAAAAGTCGCCAGGAAAAAAATTACAACGATAAGAAAAAAAGAAAATTCATGGGCAAGAAGTAAAGAACCTTCAAATTCCCCTCTTTTAGAGGGGTGAACTGCGAAGCAGGACGGGCCTGCCAAGCCAAAGGCATGGGTGTTTGTAAGCTTTTTATTTCAATCTCTATCTTTAATCATCAAATCTTCTTGCTGAACATCAAAATCCAAACCTTTTGTTATTCTATATGTATGTTTTACATATCTAGAAATTTGGTCGCCATAATAAAGCCTCTCTATTTCAATAGTATCTCCATCTATCTTAGGTTGATTAAGCATACTCATTGCCAAACTGTCATTAGATTTTTCTACTTTTTTTATTTCGTAATAATCTAAAATATAGTTGAGTCTATTATACAAGTCAATAATCTGATTCGCTTCGCCAATTGTTTCGATGTGTTTGATATTTCTTTTTAGTAAAACATCGAATTGGGAATGCTTGAATCCAAATAGGAAATAGATAAAACCATCTTTATCAAATGCTATCAAAGACCTCGAGCCAGCAAATCTAACATAATAATGAGGTACATAAAATACATGTAATTCTGGTATAACTGGACTCTTTTCGATGTATACATACTCCATTTTTGAAGTATAATAATTATAATTCTCAGAATAGTGTAATCCAGTATGCTCTATACTTCTATTGAATTCTTCATCCATATAATTAATATAATAATCCATAGATTTACTTACTACATGACTAGTGATATATGCAGCTGCAACCGACTTCAAGCTATCAATTTTACTTATAGGCTTAACTTGCTCTTGTTTCTCTGTACAAGAGCAGAAGAGAATATTGATAGAGATAATTATTAAATATTTCATAATCTTAGTTATCTCTTTTCTTTAGTAGCTTGATTCTCAATTTAGTAATTTCTTTTTTTATTTCTTGGATTTCTTTGAAGCCGAAATAGACTATATCTAATTCGTACTTTTTGCCACTCTTTAGAGTTAAATATATAATATTAGTTCTATAATCAATCGAGCTAATGTCTTCGTGCCTAACCTTTATACCAGAATAACTTATTTTAATAGTATCGCTAATATTTTTTAAACCTTTAAATCTGCCATAATTTTCAAAATAATTCTTATACTCAAAACTAGATTCATTAAAATTAATATAAGAATTATGAAAATTCGCATTTGACATGGTATAAAAAAGTAAAGATGCAAAACCTGAAAACACAGTAAAAAACCAAAAGTTTAGACCAAATATAAATTGTACTGGAATGGAAACAATGAATATAAATAGAAATATATAAGCTTGAACTTTTCCTTTTATAAAACTGCTCTTCATTACATTTGCTTCTATTTTTTTCATTGGTATAAGCCTTTTATCTTAATCTCTGTCTATACTTAAAAGCCTTTCCATTTTAACTTCAAAATCTAGTTCTTTTGTAATTGTGTAAGTCTGTCTTAGATACCTTTCTAATTGGTCGGCATAGAAAAGTCTCTCTATTTTAATAGTATCTCCATCTATCTTAGGTTGATTAAGCATACTCATAGCTAAACTATCATTCGCCTTTTCATATTCCTTGATTTCATAAAAATCTAAGATATAATTGAGTTTATTATACAAATCTATTATTTGGTTTGCTTCGTCTATAGTCTCTATTCTTTTTATATTTCTTTTTAAAAGAACATCAAATTGTGAATCACCAAAACCAAATAGAAAATAGATTATCCCTTCATCGTCGAAAGCTGTTGTATAGTTATGCAAACCCATATTAGTTAGTATACTCACGACATAGAGTTTAGGTAACAAACTATTACCTTCAATTTCTGATGTAATATTCTCATAACCTCTTTGATCTCTTACTACATTTCTTTCTAAATTATAGAAATAATCTATTTGATAAAGTTCACTTTCCGCCATTATATTAACAGAATCATCATTCAAGTATTTCATATAATCATTTATTGATTCCCCCATTAGATAACTAGCTGTGTATTTATAAGCAACTGACTTCAAACTATCAATTTTGCTTATAGGCTTAACTTGCTCTTGATTTTCTGTGCAGGAGCTGAATAGGATAGTGATTAATATAAATATAATTCTTTTCATCAATACTTAACCAGCTTTTCTATTCTATCACAAATTCTAACAAAATAGACCCCACTATATAAATCAGAAATATCTATTCTGGTTTCGCCAGTTACTTGTTTCATTATCCTACCTGTCAAAGATATTATTGTAACAGTTTGATTCGCCTCTTCTATATTTATAAAATCAGAAGATGGGTTCGGGTAGAAGAGATTGCTTGATAATTGATTGCAATTGTTATCTTCCAATGTTGAAAGTTTATATACACCAATATCAGTTGAAATGTAAAGAGTATCTTTGAAATATGAAACATGATTAATTGGAACTCCCAATTCTTTTTTGCCAGGGACAATTTCGATTGGTATTAACTCTCTTATATTTTTTACTCTATAAAGACCACCAGCTTCTGTAGTCATATATACGTTACCATCAGAGCATGCTCCAAAGTATCTCATAATACCTAATCCATGTTCACTTAAATTTAAGTTATCTAAAATAGGGCTATCTAAATTATAAATAGCATCATCACTGGATCCGAATAGAATCTCTTCGTTTTTAGAGTATGCTAATTTATCCATGTATAAAGATGGATATCTACCCTCTCTGATAGGTAAATAATCTACGTACTCACAATTCAAATTTTCATCAATTTTAAATAAACTCATTTCAGTTAATGCCCAAATATTTCCTTGATTATCTATCTCGATTTGCCTAGGTACCGAATCAACATATACGATGCTCGTGACAGTACCAGCATTACGGAAATCAGGAAGACAACTATTAAATCTATTATACTGAAATAATTCGCTGTTATCTCTATCTAGAACAGATATAAATGTTTTCAAATTCTTATCATTCCCAAAAGCGTATATCTTATCGTCAAATATACTGAAAGCACGGACTTCATAGTCCTTAGAATTATCCTGATTTATATTATTATAATCGAACGCGATTGTGTCTCTTAATCCATATAATTTACTATATCCCTTTAATACTAAATCTCCGTTCCTAAATCTATTAAATTTCTCTCTGAAAATGAGATCATAAATACCAAAGTCTCGAAATCCAACCCATTCATCATTTTGGGATATTAAATCATCATATTCTCTATAAACAGTTTCCCCACCGACGATTAGCTCTGTATTGTCATCTTTGACAAAAGCATTGTACGCAGGATGAGGTAATTTAGAGCTACCATTTAGTCCATACTCAATTCTAGTTCCTTTTGTTAAGTTGATTATATAGATTTCTTTATAGGGTTCCTCAGAATGTGTTATCATCATATAGTAATCCTCTTTTGCTTTTGCTACCGGGCTAATATAAAAATGTTGCTCTGAGATTTCTGTCTTTTTAATTATTTCTATTCTATCACCAAATATTAAATAGATTTCCTTATGTCCACTCATATAAATTCCATCTTCTATTATATCGAGATTATATGGAGCGAAATCAGGATTAGATTCTTTTTCTTTGAACTTCATTGTAACTGTATTAGTTTTATAGCTATATACGGCAGGCATACTTTTACCCCAATCTGTACCTCTAGGTTGTATACTAAACCATATATCTCCTTCTTTGTCAGTGATGGCTTCCCAATATTTAAGTTCATATCCAGCTGGAATCAAATCTAAATGTTCATTTCTCCGCCATTTTCCACTTTCTAAGTCATATATGAAGCAAACACTTCTCCCAGTCGCTATCCATACTTCGTTATTAGAAACTGCTTGGAAAGAAATAGTATTCTGTGCGTCGAAACCTCTCTCTTGTTCTGTAAATGTTTTGAGTTCATTAGTTTCTAAATTTAGCACTGCAAACCTTAAGGTTCTATATTGAAGTCTAGAATAATAGTTCTCCCAACGACTAGTAGATGAATACATAGATATCCAAACATAGTTATTGTGCACGTCAATACGTGTTATCTCGTAACTATTGTTTATATTGTGTGTTATATCATATTTCTGTGTATTTGTACCATCATATTTATAAATTGCTCTGGCGTCAAATGTCCATATATCATCTTCTATAAAGTGAAGTTTTCTAGCACCATTACTACCTAAATCAATTTTTGTGAAATTTCCATCTGAGTATGTAAACATACCTCCAGGACCAGTTATATAAACAGTACCTTCATGAATAACTATCTCACCTATATAATTAGTACCTAAGTTAGAGTTTATAGAGTTATAATATGTGGCTTCTCCAGATTCTATATTTTGTACTACAAATCCATTATGTAGTCCAATGTAGAAATTCTCTTCATCGGCAGCAAAGGCAGAATAGTGGTTATAGTTTGTTTCAAATGTTTCGGACTTCACTGCGCCGTAAGTGAAGATTAGTAGAGTGATTAATAGGTAGATAAATCTTTTCATGATGTCCTCTTTGATTATTGATACAACCAAATATACAAATAATGAAGTTTACTCTATATTCTTTTTTAGCATAATAGTGGCAATCTTAATCAAAAAGATATAGTCGATGTTTTTTTTAAGTAATTGTGTGGAATAGAGTTCACAGTACGGGGGCGTTGTAGCATTAATTTCTAATTAGTATGTGGCTAAAGTCCAATTTTTGTTGACTAACTATTTATACGTCAGTTAAAACCTACGGCAATAGGAACGGAATATATCTTGAATAATCTTAATCTTCTTGTAATCCTGTTCTGATATTTGAGACGTATGCATCCACATTCAACATCAAAATAGAGACAGCCACGTCCTTTCAGTCCTCGCTGTGACAAGTTCACCCTGGACTCTTAGTAACTTCGAGTAGATTACCCAAGCCTTCACTGCTTGGCAGGAACATTCATTGTCAATACATCCTGTCTATCTTGATTATCATACAATCCTGTTCTGATATTTGAGACGTATGCATCCACATTCAACATCAAAATAGAGACAGCCACGTCCTTTCAGTCCTCGCTGTGACAAGTTCACCCTGGACTCTTAGTAACTTCGAGTAGATTATCCAAGCCTTCACTGCTTGGCAGGTACATTCATTGGCAATACATCCTGTCTATCTTGATTATCATACAATCCTGTTCTGATATTTGGAGACGTATGCATCCACATTCAACATCAAAATAGAGACAGCCACGTCCTTTCAGTCCTCGCTGTGAAAGATTTCCCCAACCCTCTTGGTTACTTCGACTAGATTACCACGTCATTTCAGCAAGCTGAAATTTCCTCGCAATGACATTTTCACCCCTCATCTACAAGCTCGTGGATGTTCAGCGATTTGACTTGTGATTTTATCTCTTGTATTTCGTCATAACTGAAGCTAGAGAGGCCTATTTCGAATCTCTTACATTCTTTCGTTTCTAGTAATATTCTATTCGACTCGTAGTGGATATAGTCTATGTCTGCTAGCTTTACGGTGCGACGTCTGTAATCTGCCATTGGTCTGAATGAGATTTCATCAGAATTAAATTCGAAATGCTCAGATGGAAATATCAGAAATACGAATATTGCGAAACCTAAGAAGAAAGCAAAGTCAGTCGCAGTGTCTATATAGTCGCCCTTTCCGTTTATCATCTGCATAGCAATCGTCACTACGTAAAAACCTACTATCAATCCTGCTACTATGTAGGCAATCTTCCTTGTCTTGCTCGATTTTTTAGAGTGGATAATCATTTCTGAGCAAACTCTGTTATTTTTTCGATTACATATTCTACCATTTCGTCAGTCATATCAGGGTACATAGGTAATGAGAGTAGATGGTCAGCACACCACTCTGTTACTGGGAAATCTCCAACTTTGTAGCCCAACCCTGTGTATGCCTCTTGCAAATGAGTTGGTATCGGGTAGTGGAGTCCATTTTGGATTCCATTTTCATTTAAATACGACATTAGCTCATCACGTTTTTCTTTTGTTTCTAACCCTAACTCGTAAAGATGATAGACGTGTTTCGTATTGTCTCTTTCTTTCGGGGGAGTTAATCCATCGATACTCGAAAAAGCAGCCGTATATCGCTCTGCAACGCTTCTACGGAGTTCAGTCCAATTTGCTAGGTGTCCGAGCTTAACGTTGAGCACAGCGCCTTGTATGCCGTCCATACGGTAATTGTATCCTACTTCCGTGTGTACATACTTAACTGGCTGTGCATGATTGCGGAGAAGCTTACATTTTTTAGCAAGTACATCGCTATTTGTAGTGATTGCTCCGCCTTCGCCATAAGCACCGAGGTTCTTCCCTGGGTAAAAGCTAAAGCAAGCTATATCAGCTAATCCACCGATTTTCTTTCCGTTATACTCAGCTATGTGAGACTGTGCAGCATCTTCTATAACTCGTAGATTATATTTCTCAGCTACAAGCATTATCGTATCCATATCTGCTGGCTGCCCATACAGATGAACCGGGATAATCGCTTTAGTTCTATCAGTTATTTTCGCTTCTATTTTAAAAGGGTCTAGCGTGTACGTATCGTTAGTTACATCGCAGAATATAGGTGTAGCGCCTACATAAGAGACAGCCCAAGCTGTCGCCACAAAAGTATGAGCAGGGATTATAACTTCATCGCCTTGCCCTATACCCAAAGCTAATAGTGCCAAATGGAGAGCAGATGTACCAGAGTTTACAGCTACGCAATGCGTCACATCGTGTGCTGCTGCATAGTTTTTTTCGAATTCTTCGACGAATGGACCAGATGCATAGGCAGTTGATTCCAACACTTTGAGTACTGCCGCATCTACTTCATCTTTGATTGAATGATACTGAGCTCTTAAATCTAAAAAAGGAACGTTCATTATAAATCCTTACTCCAATATGTTCTAATTATTCCTGTGCCATTGAAGCTCTCTTTGAAATCGAGTAGCCCCCAATTCACAATTTTACCACCGTCTTCGGTGCTGATACCCATATTCAGATACTCATACCCTTTGTCAGCTAAGACTTTGAGCAGCATAAATAATCCGAAAGTCGTGGGTCTTTCGACTTGATATTTGTAGTTCATAGAGCCGTAGAATACGTGCCAGCCGATAGAGTTGATATTAAATATCAGATACCCGGCAGCCATATCCCCATCTACGAAAACCCCGTATAGCCGTACTCTTTCTGGGTAAAGCTCTTTTAATTTTTTTATATCTGCTAGACTATGAGCCGGCTTAGCATCGTGCCTTACCAGATTGTCTAGCAATATATCGTAATATTTTTCTATTTCCGAATTGTCTAACTCGCGGAATTCCAGCCCAGCTCTTATAGCTTTTCGAACGTTCTTGCGGACTTTGTTGCGGCCATCATTCTCGAATAACTTGACCATATCCTCTATTGGAATATCGCGGTATTCTAACAATGGATAGCATGTAGAAAGCTCTTGATCTTCTCTCTCATAGCCGAGTTGGACTAGTGAAAAGTCCAGCTGATCGAACGGCATTTCAACGAATATTTTAGGTGCTTGGCGGAACTCAACTCTGCTGATTCCGTTAGCTTTCGCATATTCCTCGATTGCTGATTGCACTGCCATCACTTCTTTTAGCTTAGCTAATGTACTGAAAATAGCACCTCCATACGAAGTACCAGGATGTGATTTTAGCACTCGCTTATCCCCTCTTTGCAGTACAGCAGCAGGGAATACAGCGATTAGCTCATCTTTCTTGTATATCATAAGCGAGCAATCTTCAAACTTGCCTTCGTCGTGATAGGATAGGAATTTCTGCTCATGGAAGAGCGTTCCATTCACACTCATACGAACGAAATCTTGCCATTCGTCATAGTGTTCAGAGCTATATTTTTCTACTGTGTAGTTGGACATTAAAGCTCGACTAATATTCTGTTGTTGATATACATAGACTTACTGAGAACAAGTTACAAATACTGTAATTTCTTCATTTTTTTTTTAATTAATAGGATTATTAACGATTGCAAATTAACTAAGATTCAATATATGAAAAGTGTTTTGAATATATTAATGATAGAGGTTCATCTTAATGATTTTGCATTTTTTAAATAGTTATTGGGTGGTTTATTGAATTGTTTAGCAGCCGTTCACCTGCTATGAGCTATATTCTGTGTGAGGTGTGGTTTTTATTTTTATTCATTGTTTAAAAGTCTGATTGTATCCGCCTTATATAGGTCAAAGTCAACTTCAGAGTCAGTCTTGCTCAAAAAATCAATAGTCCTTTTGTTAAGTTCAAAATACGGAGTTGAAGCGTCTGGATTAATATCGATGTCAATTACAAATTGAAGTCGAGTCTCTAAATTCAAATCCCTTTTTAGTTGGTTAATAACTTCAATTTTAGGTTCAAAAATGTCAATCAGTTTTTCAAGAGGAGTTTCCAAGTCGATTTCTTTTCCTACTTCAATTTTGTATTTCCAAGCAGTTGACTTTGGAGCAGTTTCTTTTTTTATCATTAATGAGGTCGGCTCAATTCCCAATTTTTTAGAAACCACATCTGTGTCAAAGAATTCAGAGTCGAATGAGAAATACAGATAATTATTGCACTCTGTTCCGTAATATGTTAGTTTATCGTATGTCATTTTTCAGATTGCGCCCTATGGTCTGGCTAAACTGCATTTCAATGCAGTTTAGCATTTGTTAGCAAATTGTTCTTAATCATTTCTTTTAAAAATCCATTTTACACTTGATTGATCATTAGGTTTTGAATCTGTGCAAGACTCTCCTTCGCAAAATCCAAGTTGCCAATCTGAATTTAGTCTAATATAGTATCCCCAGCCTTGCATTTTATTTACTGAGTTTTGCAAATTAATTGGTAATTCATTCCATTTTGTTCCAATCTTATATCCTTCAGGTGTTCTAAAATCATTATCGTTTGTTGACCAATGAGTTGTATCGCCATATTCGTTTAGAACAATTGAGAAGTCACATTTATACAATTGTATATCGTATGACGGCTCCAAATTGCTACTGGTCGTCATAAGCAGTTTTCCAATACTGTTTTCTTGAACTAATGTAACTCCATTATCTTCTTTTATTTCAGTTCTATTATATGAAGAACCACAGGAGGAAAAGAAAAAAGTAACTATTAGAATTTCTATTATTTTTTTCATAATTCAACGTTTGCTAACATTTAAATACAACCAACTTAAGAAATTTATATTATATTCCTTGTAAACATCATTATATCCAACTGTATTCCTATAGTAAAAATGATTATTTATCTTTAATCAGTTTTTGCTTGCTTACAACGTCTAAGCTATGGTGTCGTAGCATCCAGCTGGGTGCTATGAACTATACACATTGTTAGGCGCTATTTTTTATTTCTCTTTAAACATTTCATTGTATTCTTTCACGTGATATGGAAATTCTTCTTCAAAAAAGGGACATGGAATTCCTTCCAAAGTAATTTCAAATCCTTCACTATCCATTCCACTAATTTGATTCCCAATTCCTTTAATTTCGATACTTGAATCGTCCTTAACCGTTAGCTGTTCTATTGTTCGAGTTGAAATGAGTTTATCTTCTGGGTAATCGCTTGCTAATTCAATTCCGTTGGACTTACAATATTCATTAATGAAGTCATATCCGATATTCATTTTTGTAAATGAAATCTCACCAAAAACAACTCCCATCGGTGCATCAGCCTTTTCTAATCGAGTTGTACCCAATTTTTCCTTGCTTAGAAATATAGTGTATTCTTTTTTCATTCGCCTTCAATATCTTTATCAATGACCCAAGGAATTCTACAGTCAAAATCTACTTGAACTAAATCTTGGTCAGTTTTGAATACAGACATAGTTTTTGCTTTAGTAAACCCAATACCAAAATTGTCTGTTATTTGGTGAAAATCTAAAGTAAATCCGCCATATGGCAAAGGGATTGAACAGTCTTTTCCATTGAAATTTCCTATGAAATGAAACCAACCACAATAGTAATGTAGACCGTTTTTCAATTTTGCCATATGGCTAATTTCAATTTCTTTATTTGGGTCAATCCCTAGTTTCTCAAATAAATGACCTATTTCATCTGGAAATACTTTTTTCCTAAATGCGATATAGTTCAAACAGTTTCCACAACCGCAACTCTCAGCACTAGGTTTGTCAATTCTAGAATATTCATTAATTGTCAATTCCTTATCGACTTCAAAGCTCCAATCTTTATATGTTAATTCGCTTTCTGTCATTTTTGATGTATCGTTTTTATTTTTCGGCATACTTTATTGTCAATTCGTCTTCTGAATCAAAGATTGTCAATGCGTATTTTATCTTCTCAAATTTTCCAATATTGTCTATGTTTCCTTCAATGAAATATGTGTCGTTTATAGGAACTGGTTGTCTCGGATTTCCTTCTTTTGGATTCTTAGTTAAAGTTATTTTTTCTGCCAAGTCGGTTGTGAAAAATGTTTCAGGGTGTAACTCAAAAAGTTGTTTAAATACTTCTACATACAATTTGGCTACTTGATTCACTTCTATTTTTTGGTCAAAGAAAATAGCGTACTCTAATTTTTTATGTTTAGGGTCTTCTGCTTCAAAAATATTCACTTCGTTATTTTCGTCACGGTCTTCTATTTCAATGTCAGGCATTTGCCAAATTTTAAAAAATCTTTCAGCAAGTAAATCAAAACGTCTTTCTATTTCTGCTTTATCCCACTTTTCGGCAATTGATAAATATTTGTTTAGCCACAATCGGCTGTCTTTATATCCTGCATTTTCTAAATCCCTTTTAAACGCAAATGGTTTATTACCGAGTTTTCCGTTATTGCCTGATAATGTCAAATTACCAATTGTGTTCAAATAAGTTTCTTTAATTAAGTTGTATTCATCTGTACCTAAGTCAACTTTCCATTTTGGGTCAGGATTTTGTGGGAAAACATGTTCGATTGTTATATCTGTGTTACCTTCAATAATGACTGGTTCATTATTTTCAAAATTTTCAAGTCGTTCAAGTAGATATGTTCTGTTTTTTGACTTTATATTGTAAACGTCTTTAAGCTTAAGACTTTCAATTACTTCCTTGTTTTTTGGAAAACGTTGTGAACCTGGTCTTTTTAGTAGCCATTTTTGTAAGGACAACAAATAATCGTTTTTATCTACTTTTTCATAAAGTGTCATAAATATTTTGTTGAGTGCGTTTGTAGGCAAGCCAACAATAAATCTTCTCCAAGCAAAGGATTGTATGAAATCCAAAACATCTAAAAATGTGGCTTTGTTGATTACGTTCTCAGAATAATCTTCATAAACTTTCATTAAAAATGGATAAGCCACATTTATTTCAAGTCTGTTTAAATATTCAAGTTCTAATCTTATGTCTTTATCTGTTTCATTCTTTGGATTGAGCAGTTTATTATAAAACTTAACGAGCGATTTTATTGGTGAAAGATTGAATTCTAATTCTTGTAAATCAGTTGTTGGAAACTTTGCTTTAAACTCCAAATAAACTTTACTTTTGTTTGGGATTTTATTGTTTACTAAAGTTAAATAATCTCTTATAAAATCAGAAACTTTACTTGTGTTCATGGCTTCATCTTTTGCAAGCTTCTCAATGATTTCCCAATAGTTGTTATAAATCTTGTTTTGGTCTCTACGGATGAGACCCATTAAAATATAGTTTCTAATTAAGTCTGCTTGTGATAATTCAAGACCTGTTGAGTTTAAACTTTCAAAAATTCTTTGTGGGTCGTCTTTTTCTCTGTCAAGTGAGATTTCTACAAACATCAGTTTTGCAAGTCCTTTCAATACGAACTCAAAATTTTCTTCGGTTATCCTACTTTTGAAGTAGTTGTAATTGTCTATAACTTTTGAGAAGTCACTAAACTCTTCATCCTTATCACTTCTTAAAAGGTATTTAATTGCTTTATCATTATTTTCAGTTGGTCGTAGTTTTAATTTTTCTTCTTCGGGTGCAAATTTGTTTGTGAGATATGTTTCTGATATTTCGGCTTCAAGTCCTTTATCTCCAAGCTCAATTGCCAAACGATAGAGAGCCAAATAAATTAAAGTCAAAGTAGTTAATCTTTGCTGACCGTCAATTACAGTCAATTCTTTAATTCTTGAAGAAGTATAAACATCATCGTGAACATAAACGACACTACCAATAAAGTGAGCATTCATTCTGTTGCTTGTTCCGACATCCAAAATGTCGTCTAAAAGTTGTTTGCATTGACTTGTAGACCAATCATAATTTCTCTGATAGACAGGAATTACAAATTGAGTTTTATTTGAAGATAAAAAGTCTTCAACTTTAGTTTCGTTTGCTTTCATTTATTCAATTCTTTTTAATATTTGTTCGGATTTTCTCCACGCTACACAACACTTAAATATAAACAACCTAAAAAATTTATTTCAATTTCCTTACTGCTTAACCTACAATTATAATTTACACTTTTCTATTTTCAGAAACAAGCAATACTAATCGGTAGTGCTTTTTGAGTGTATGTTTACAGCTCGACCAATTTACCATTATTTTTAATAGAAATTTCAGCAGCTTCGAGCAGTTGAACAACGTACAGCCCTGAAGTACCATCAGTGATAGTCGCTGTCCCTGCTTTTATACATTCGTAGAAATAGTCAACTTCTGTTTTTAGGGCTTCTTTGTTCTCAATTCTTGGTGAGTGCATATCGCCCGTACGGTATTGTATCAATGTATCGTAGATTTCCTCACGATTCTGAATGCTAACACCGGTATCATATATTTTCAATTTTTCGTCCGTACTCATATCGTTGAATACGAGCATTTTCTTGCTACCACCGACTATAATCTGGCGGATTTTCACTGGCGACATCCAATTCACATTGAAATGAGCCATTGTATTATCTTCGAAATGAACGGTGATGTAAGCGATGCTTTCTATCTCTTTAGTGCCGTATTTCTCCAATGCTTTACCAGTAGCGTTCACTGCAACCGGCTTTTTGCCTATGCAATAGTGCAGAATAGAAAAATCGTGTGGAGCTAAGTCCCAGACTACGTTTATATCGTGTTGGAATAAACCCAAATTGACACGAATAGAGTCGAAGTAACGGAAATCACCTAGCTCTCCATTGTCAATCAGGTCTTTTATCTTTTGTACGGCAGGAGTGTAGATATAAGTATGATCTACGTGCAGTTGCACGTTGTTCTTCTCGGCTGCTTCTATTAACTTGCGAGCAGTCGCCGATGAATCTGTCAATGGCTTTTCTACCCAAGCGTGCTTACCAGCTTCGAGAGCTGCAAGAGCTATGTCATAGTGAGTATGCACAGGAGTCGCAATAGCAACAGCATCAATAGAGCTATCGGCCATTATCTCGGAGTAATCCGAAGTCATTTTTGCTTCTGGGTACATAACAGCAAACTTATCTAGCTGCTTTTGGTCGGTATCACAAGCGTAAGCAAGCGTCCAGTCTTTTGATTGGTAGAAGTTCCTTAGTAAGTGATTTCCCCAATATCCGCATCCAATAACTGCAATTTTCATAGATTTCCGATGATTTTTATTTATTTTGATAATACAAAGTTAACGGCTATTCGTATAAAATGAAAAAGATAATACTATAATTATTGATTTTAGTTACGGGGTTTACTACTTTAGTTTCTTAAAAGTTGTATCTAATATTAGTCAGAGTTTTTTTGTAATTTGGATATAAAGGTTTTACAAAAAATATTCTTGAGATACTATGAAAACAATCTTAATCACTTTACTTCTTTTTAGTCAATTCAACTTATTTTCTCAAACCGCCAGAGAATTTTATAATTCTGGTTGGGATAAACATAATACTCAAGACTACAAAGGTGCAATTGACGAATATACTAAAGCCATAGAAGCCGATGAAACTTATGTTTTGGCTTGGTATAATCGAGGTATAGCATACCTGATGCTAAACAAACAAGATGAGGCAATGGATGATTTTGAGGAGGTTCTCGAGATCGATGAAAATTACTTTATGGCTCCATATCAAATAGCAACCTACTATGCTCAAAATGAGGACTATGCTGAAGCTGAAGAATATTACTCAATGGTAATAGATATAAACCCTGATTTCGAAGATGCTTATGTTATGAGGGGACAAATGAGATATGTTTTAGATGAAAAAGATAAAGCGTGCGAAGATTTTGTACACTTACAATCCATGAATAAGAAAAAAGCAGAAGATTACTTATTAAAATTCTGTCCCGACCAAGTAGATAAAATGGAAATATTTGCATTGGACTGGCCAGATGAAGAGAATTGGAGAGTAGCTGATAATCGTAGCAGAGACGGCGTAAACACAATGGACTTATTAAAAGGAGACGAGACTTTCGAAAATTGGACTGAACTTGGTAATATGCAATCACTAATTGGAATAAGGAATGTTGATTTGGAGAAAGGCATGGATCTACTTTTTATAGAAAGCAAGAAAACTTGTGAAAATCCAATTTTGACTTTCTTGGAAAAGGATTTAAAAGCAGAACATCCTTGGATAATGTTCACGATAGACTGTGCAGAATATAAGAATGATGATAATCCCGAATCCCAATTATGGTTTTTAATACAAGGAAAAACCTCTTTTTACATGTGTTTTAGAGCTATGAGGGAAGCAAAAATAGATGAAGAGAATATAGCTAGATTGAGTAAATTCTTTAAAGCTGGTAAAGTTGATTATTTAAAAAAGGATTAAAAAATATTGACCCCTTAAAACTTTTAGTTAATAACTTGAATCAAAATTGAGCGTAAAATCTAACTATGAAAACAACAATATTAATCATCGCTTTTATAATAACTACTACACTAATCGGAGGGGGCTTGACAATAGTAGATAGCAAAATGAGCTTCGAAGAAGCAACCAAAGGAACCAAAGCACCAAAAGAATTATTAGACTCTATTGTTCTACTTGATGTTGTTTACTACTCAACAGACAATAAAAAGCATCAAGGACAGATACTAGTCCACAAGTCAGTAGAAGAAGACGTAAAGTACTTCTTCCAAATGGCTATGGAAGAGAAGTTTCCTATTAAGCAAGTAGTCCCAATAGTAAAATACAAATGGGATGATGATGCTTCTATGAGTGCTAATAACTCATCAGCGTTTAACTACAGGTTCATAGCTGGTACTACTCGACTGTCTAATCACTCCTTCGGTAAAGCGATAGATATAAACCCTTATTTCAACCCCGTTATATACAAAGATCCACCTAAGACCTCACCAAAAGGTGCTAAGTACAAACCTGGTAATCCAGGTGTTTTTACTGCTGATAGCCGCATAGTAAAAGAAATGAAAAAACGCGGCTGGAGATGGGGCGGCGATTGGACTTCACTCAAAGACTATCATCACTTTGATAAGCCGTGATAACTTTATTATTAAACTAGAAAGAAAGAGGAAAAGAAACGTATGAACGGCAATTGTAGAATTAAGCGTAGTGAAAGAGGGGTGGATCACGCCAAAGGCATGAGACAGGGTGTTAGAAGAAAAAAAATGTCGAATTGAGTAAAAAAAAATATAAAAATTTAGTTTAAATAATCAGATAGTCACAAATTTTGTGGATATGTAAATACCCCGTCAGACACACTGCGTGCGTCTGCCACCCCTTTCCGAGAAAAGGGGAATTTCCTAAGTTCGATAAGCCGTAAACCCATTAATTCTATCTCAATTTAGTAGGTTGTTTATCTTCGTCTTTGATAGTAGCTATTAGAGACTGAACAACTGTTTCAATTTGCTCTAGCATATTGCTATCCGTGATTTCTCCGTTAGTGTTAACTTTCCCTTTGGCGCCTTGTATTAATAGCTTTGATTCTTCGGGGAGTACTGTCTCAATTGTTGTCATTATTAAGCTCAGCGACTCATAAGCCTTCTCACCAGATGCAGCTGCTATAATCATAGCAACTGGTTTATGTGAGAAAACCTTTGTTGATACGCACCATTCTATAGCATTTTTCAAACTCCCAGGAATACTGAATACATATTCGGGAGTACATAATATAACGCCATCTGCATAATCTATTTTACTTCGAAATTCTATTACTTCTTTTGGGGTATTTTCATCAGTAATACTAGGATTGAAGTGAGGTAGTTTATCTATACCTTCAAATATATCCAATTCTATTACTTTAGAGTAATTTGCTTTTATTTGGTTTAAGATTTGATGGCTAGTAGAGTTGGGTTTCGTACTACCAGAAATGGCTAATATTTTCATTTTTTCTGAAGAAGAAGATACAGATTGTCTATTATTTTAAAGTTGTGATTCTTTACTAAAAATTAACAGAAAAAAGACAGCTAAATTTCGTATATTTGTTGTAGTAATAAAACAAACAAACTAGCTAATATGAAATTTACAAAAGAACAATTGTTACAAGCAAAAACTAGAAGAGATCTCAAAAATATTGCAAAAGAGAATGGTATCCCAATCTCAAAGGCACTCAATAAACTGAAATATGAATCAACTCTAGCTCAACTGCAATCTGAATTCGTAGATTTACAAAAGTGGATAGCTAAAAATAAGATGAGAGTAGCCATATTATTCGAAGGAAGAGATGCTTCGGGTAAAGGAGGCTCTATAAAGAGATTCAAAGAGCATTTGAATCCTAGAACATCGCGTGTTGTTGCACTCACAAAACCTACTGAGGTAGAGCAAGGTCAGTGGTACTTCCGAAGGTATATCAAAGTACTCCCTAATCCGGGTGAAGTTGTTTTTTTTGACCGTAGCTGGTATAACAGAGCTGTGGTGGAGCCAGTGATGGGATTCTGTACGAAAAAGCAGTATGATAAGTTTATGATGCAAGTTCCCGAATTTGAACATTTGCTTTACGAAGACAATCACAAAATAATAAAGTTCTGGTTCTCTATTTCTAAAGGCGAACAAGCAGAACGGTTCGATTCACGTTTAAGCGACCCACTGAAACAATGGAAATTTAGCCCAGTTGATATGAAAGGTCAAGAATTATGGGATGACTACACTCATTACAAAGAGCAGATGTTTAGTAAAACACATACTAATTTCAGCCCATGGATAATAGTGAAGGCAAATGATAAAAAACAAGCTCGGTTGGAAAGTATGAGATATATATTATCTCAATTCGAGTACGAAGGAAAAGGGAATTCAGGTATATCATTGTTACCAGACCCAAATGTAGTGATGCGATTTAACAGAAGTGTAATACAATTAGATGTGTAGGAGGGGTAAAAAATGAGTAAAATAGATTTAACAGATGAAGATGTAGAACTATTAAACACAAAAGCAGGTTTAATGTCACTTCTTCGAAGAAAAAAAACGAATTTGAAAAAATCATTAGAAGAAGTCAAATATGCAAACTCTTTCAAAGAGAGACAAGAAGAACTAATTAGACTTCAAAAATGGGTGATAGAAAATGACAAGAAGATTGTCATACTTTTCGAGGGTCGTGATGCGGCGGGCAAAGGTGGAGCAATTAGAAGAGTAACAGAGCATATAAACCCAAGACATTTCAGAATAGTTGCCTTGAATATACCAACTGAAGACGAAAGAAAACAATGGTTTTTCCAAAGATACATTAATAAATTGCCCAAACCAGGTGAGATGGTACTATTCGACAGAAGCTGGTATAATAGAGCAGTAGTGGAGCCAGTAAATGGTTTCTGTACCGATAAAGAATATAAGATTTTTATGGGACAAGTTAACGAATTCGAAAAAATGTTGGTCGAATCAGATACTTATTTGATAAAATTATACTTCTCAATAACTAAAGAAGAACAAGGCAAACGATTTGAAGAGATAAGAAAAAATCCTTCGAAAAGATGGAAGTTGACCGAAGTAGATGAAAACTCACGCAGACTTTGGGATGAATATACTACATATAAGAAAACTATGTTTGAGAAAACGAATACAGAACATGCTCCTTGGAAAATTATTGATGCCAATAATAAGCCAAAAGCAAGGTTAGAAGTAATCAATTATATACTAGATACTATACCCTATAAGCAATAAATCTAAAAACTCCGTTTATGGACAAACTAATACAGCTAAATACGAATAATATAGAGCAAGAACATATATGCTGTGCTTTTTCAGATAAAATGTGCACTGATAGTTATCAGGCAAAAAAAGACTGGCTTAAAAAGGAGTTTAGCAATGGCTATGTATTCAGAAGGTTAGATGAAAGGGCAAAAGTATTTATAGAATATGGACCGGCAGAGAAAGCATGGATACCTATAACTGCTCCAAATTATCTGAATATTAATTGTTTTTGGATATCAGGAAAATATAAGCAAAATGGATATGGTAAAAAGCTTTTACAATCTGCTATAGATGACGCTCAACAACAAAATAAGGACGGTTTAGTCACTGTGGTAGGGACTAAGAAATATCATTTTATGAGTGATACGAAATGGTTTCTTAGACAAGGATTTGAGGAAATAGAGAGAATTTCAAGTGGCTTTAGCTTATTGGTACGGAAGATAAATAGTAATGCAGAAAACCCGCACTTCAATGACTCGGTTAAGAGTGGCGAATGTCCAGATAAAAATGGGTTAGTAGCTTATTATTCTAATAGATGTCCCTATTCGGAATTCCATGCAAGAGAATCACTAATTGAAACTGCCGAAAACAGAGGTCTCCCTTTGAGAATTATAAAGTTAGATACTATGGAAGAAGCCCAAAAAGCACCAAGTCCAGCAACGATATTTAGCCTGTTTCTAGATGGAAGGTTTATGACTACTGATATCAGTGTATGTATGGATAGCCGTTATGATAAAATAATGGATAAACTTAAAAATTGAAATCACAGACTAAGGTATGCCCAGCTTGTAATACTACATTTGATTGTAATGCTAAAGATATAGATAAGTGCCAATGTAGTAAGATTAGTATTACAAAAGATTCAAGGACAAAAATCGGGAAACTATACGATGACTGTCTCTGCAAAGACTGCTTAATCAAGCTAAATAAATCGAATTAATAAGTTTTAGTACCACGTATTAAAATTGTACCATACTCGGTAATCAAATTATCTACCTTTTGGAATCCAGCTTCTTTCAGCATTATCCAATAGTCATTTTCAGAGAAAGTGTTTCCATTTTCTGTATGTAATTTCAAATTTAGTGAGTACACAACACTATGTAGCGGGGAAGTTCTATCATTATTAATAAAATTCTCGTGAATAATCAGACGACCACCTTTATTCAGAGAGTTAAAACATTTACGCATTATGTCCATATTTTCCCAAATAGTAAACTCTTCAAATAGGAAAGAAGCATAGATTAGGTCAAAACCAGTCTCATATTCATCATCTTTTATAATACCAGATTTTAATCTATAATTATTGGTATTAAGTTTAGCTTGTTCTAAGTATCTCTGAGTGTGAGGTATTACTTTAGGGTAATCAAAAAGTACAACTTCCATATTTGGGTTACGTCTCATAAATTCGATGCTATACATACCTGAGCCACACCCCAAATCCATCATTTTATTTACATTCTTGAGGGTAATCGCTTTGGATACACCTTCGGCTTCGTGATTATAAGATCGATGAACTGAATCAACATAGGCCTCAACGAATTCTTCAGATCTTTCAATATAAAGATTCTTGTATATAGATTTGCCAGAGCGAACTACATCAGTAAGTTTACCCCAACTCTCCCAATTTAGGTTCATGTGGAGCAGTGAACCAAGATAATCGGGGCTAGATTTATCTAAATAACGTATACTATCACTTGTGTTTTTGTAGTGGTTACGATACTTAGTAGTAAATTCAAGAGCGGTAAGAGAATTAAGTAATCTTTCAGTAGTATCTTCGTCTGTTTGTAGTTCATAAGCTACATCTTTAGCCGTTAATTCACGACTTCCTAAAAGTGAGAATACCCCGAGTTCTATCGCTGTAAGCAAAATCTTACTTTGCCTAAATGCACTTGCGACACTAAGTATTTGTGCTTCTGAAAATTTACTTTTGTCTGCTGTTTTCATTACCTTCCTGAAAAGTTACCCCAAGGGTTTTTATTTGTGTAAATCGTTCTACAATTATTAGCAATTAAATATAAATCTGTAACATAAAAAAAGAATTACGTTTTTTTTATTACCTTTTATACTTATTTCATAACCTCTTCGATTTTACTTACTTTAATCGTTAAGTTGTTTCCACTTGTAGATGATTGGAAAACTACTCTATCTAGTAATCTTCTCCAGTTACTAATAAAGTCCTTCAAAGTCTTAAGTCTGTTTTCAGCCAGTTGTTTATCAGGAGCATTAACTAGGAATATGAATTCTGTGTTTCTATTAAAACGCATAGATATTTTCATCTTATTGAGAGCTGCTTTACCTTTTGCTGTAATATCGGTACTATTTGGACCGAATATGTCCAATTCTTCTACAACAACTCCAGGTGCAAGTCCTTTTACTTCGAAAGTGTGATTTATTTCACTATATCCTTCATTCGACTTAGGAGTAAATGTAGATTCTTCTCTATATACATTATCTCCCTTGAATGTTACTTCATAAGTTTCATTCGCTTGGAATAGTTGTTCAAAAGTTCCTGTGTTTTCCAAAGATTTTACAACGAATTTACTTCCAGTTTTAGGTTGGAATTCTATTTCTATACTGATTGGTTGTTTGGTATTAACATCAATTACTTTAGCTTTTACCATTACTTGTTGACCAATATCACCCACCTGAGCATTAATTCCAATTATTGCCAACAAAAATGCTGTTATTACCGTAATAAATTTCATAAAAAGTCCTAAGTTAGTTTTGACACAAAAAAAGTTTTTAAAGATATAAAAATTATATTTTCTTATGAAATTAATACGATTATTTTTTATAATAGTTCTTACTACTGCGTTAAATGCACAGAACACTCCTGATTATCAGCTAAATAAGCCCTTAACAACTGAAAATCTGGACAGGTTAGATTCTATGATAAAAGCTAATGCTCCCGATCCAGGGGCTCTTAACGCTATGATGCAAGTATCTAATACTTTCAATAGAATCGGTAAGGCAATCAATGCTTTCACATGGATGGAAAGATACACGCATCTTTTCCCTAATCAAGAACAAGCTCTTAAAAACAATCTGAAGCAATTCGAGAACATTGCACTTACTCAGTATCCTGATTCCGTTAATAGAGCATTATATGAGAGTTATGCTGTCAAATATGCCCCTTCAGAAGATGCCTATGTCGCATTTATGAGATACATTTCTGATGATATAAACTATGGACGATGGCAAAAAGTTATAAATGAAGTAAAACGATTTGCTCCTGTATTCCCTAACAAGAAGCAACAGTTTAATGATTTGATAGAAATAGTCTCAAGAGAAAAAGAAGGGCTAAGAGTCACAAATCTTGGTAGCAATATTAACACTTTCGTTAGTGAATGGGATCCTAATCCAACTTCTGAAGGAAACCAATTATATTTCTCAGGTAACCCTCGGTCAGGTGGACTTGGTGGTGACGATGTATGGGTATCATCGCTTGTAGATGGCGTATGGCAAACCCCGAAAAATCTCGGTCCGAAAGTAAATGGTGGTCGTGATGAAACAATAGATAATATCTCAGCTGATGGAAACACTCTAATGTTATCAGGGGATTTTATGGGTACATTCGGGCAATTTGATATTTACTCAATTGACAAAGTCGGAGATGACTGGGGTGATTTATATCATTATCCTTACCCGATAAACACAGAATATGTTGATGAAGGTGGTAACATAACTGCAGATAGAAAAGCACTTCTTTTCACTTCTGATAGACCAGGTGGGATTGGTGAATTCGTTCCCCTTAATACTTATGCGAATGGTTCGATTATGGGTAATATGGATATCTATGTTTGCTTTATGACTGATTCTGGTTGGAGTAATCCTGTCAACTTAGGTGATCAAATCAACACTCCTTTCTCAGAAAGGTCACCTTACCTTCACCCAGATGGCAAATCCCTTTACTTTAGTTCAGATGGACACGCTGGTTTGGGAGGTCTAGATGTTTTCAAATCTGTACGTCTAGATGACACATGGACCAACTGGTCAAAACCGATTAATTTAGGAACGGAAATTAATACAATACTCAATGATTGGGGCTATAAGATAGGAATAACAGGAGATAGTGCATTCTTTTCGGGATTCGCTAGGACTAATGGCTATGGACAATGGGATTTGTACTCTGTCACACTTCCAAAAGATGCTCGTCCAGATCCCATAGTAATGATAAGCGGGACAATAACAGATAACAAAGGCAATAGATTGCAAGCGGAGATTATTTGGGAGGATTTGGCAACTGGTGAAATTCTAGGTACTACCAAGAGCAATATGATGAGTGGACACTATTTCATAGCATTACCAGTAGGTAAAAATTACGGTTATTATGTTAAGAAAAACGGCTACTACCCTACTTCGAACAGCATAGACCTAACTAAAAGTAAAGATGGAGACAGTAGAAAAGTTGACATAGAACTAGTCTCAACAAAGGATATGAAAACAAAATCTAGCTCTATAACAATAAACAATATATTTTTCGATTTTGATTCCGCTGTACTCAAAAAAGAATCTACTTCTGAGTTAAAAAGACTTATAGATTTTGTCCAAAATAACAGTATTGATAAGATAAAAATCATAGGTCATACTGATAAAGTTGGTAGTAATGCTTACAACCAAAAGCTATCGCTCGACAGAGCTATTTCAGTAAAGAAATATCTTAGTAACCTTCTACCCAAACTTCAAATAACTACTATAGGTAAAGGAGCCACAGTGCCAATAGACAAAATTGACGATTCTAAAAATAGAAGAGTAGAAATAGTGGTTGAGTAGGTAATTCCCCATTAAAGCTTGTATAGACGTATGCAATTCGTCTTAGAACCCTCTATCATTTGGAGACGTATGCACTTCGACTGTCGCTCAACACAAGCAATACGTCTCTACGAAGTTCAGTCATCCTGATAACGCCACAGGCGTTAGAAGGAACCAGAAAAAAGAATTCCGCTTAATTCCCCTTTCGAGGGCCTGTCAAGCCGAAGGCATGAGTGGACTGCACAGTTATGTAAGTCCTCCCTGTCAAGGGAGGATTTAGGTGGGTTCCACTTGCATTATCCACATACTATTACTATATTTAGCAAGGTCGATTTCAACTGGTTGTGAAAATTCTATGAAAACACTACTAAAAATAATACTCCTCCTACTCCCATCGCTTTGTGTAGCACAATACCACGATGCACAATGGGTCTTTAGTCAATACAATCTAGACTTCAGAAAGAATAATGATTCGATAGTTGTGTTCACAGGCAGAGTGATGCTACCAGAACCAAATCTAGTTGCAGATACAGTCGGTCATCAGGGATTATTAAATTATAATTATAAAAATGGTGAGAGATTTATACATATTGATAAAGATTCGACTTGGTATAATGACTCAATGTACTCTACTCGTGACATTACTAGGTTTGAATTTTTTGATCATCCCAAAATTAGCTTTCCAAATGGCAATAAAAGTTCTACTGATCAAAGACGTATTTTTCCAGGTTTTGTCCCCTTAGATTCTAATAATGTTAGACTTTATGTAATTCATTATCAAAATACTACAGGTGAAGCTACATTTGGTGCGTTGATTTATGATGATTTAGAACTAAATAGAAATAATAATTATATAGTTCATAATTATAAATTAGGTTTAGACTCCGTTAAAGATTTCACAGCATCTTTGCATCCGAATCCCAATAAGCATTGGGTCATAGTACATTACTACCCACAAGATGAAATAAGATCTTATTTAGCAGATGAAAATGGTATAAACCAATCTCCATCTTTTAAATTAGACCTTAACGCAAATGGAATAGATACAGATATTGCAGGTGATTGGTCATATTTTCAATTTAAGGTATCACCAGACGGAAAGAAAATACTAATGCATACTTGGAAAAGGAGAGTTTCAAATATTTATTTATTGACATTAGACCCTTTTACTGGATCAATGAAATATATAACTAAGTTTGATGAATTTGCTTCTGATGAAGATATTAAAAGAAATGATTATTATCTATATAATTTTTCACCAAATTCACAGTTTGTTTACATACAAGCAAATAAAGTATTAGTTCAATATGATTTATCAGATTTAGAATCACAGAGTATAATCGATTCTAGAGCATTAGTACAATCTTTTGATAATAATTTGTCTAAATTATTAAATGGTGAAATAGCTACAAATTTCATCACAGGTATAAACTCAAAAATGTATTTGAGAAATTACGAATACAGAGTTCCTACTAATCCTGATTCCTCATACCGAGATTTTGCAATTATAAACCGACCTGATAGAAGAGGAGTTAAATCTGATTTTAGAAGTAATGAATTAAAACATGCATATTACAACGAAAACTTAATTGATCATTACTTTATAAACTGGAACAGGATGCAATTCCCAGGTACTATGATTGGCAGAAGTGTCAGCTATTGCGAAGGCGAAGACGCATATCTGAATAATGTTTGGGAAGATAGATTTGTTGGTACTAACTTTAAATGGGAGTTACTTAATCTAGAAAGCAATGATACTTTATTAGCAGCCGAGATAAATAAATACTTTGCAGAAAACCCAGGTATCAAAGATCCATTCTTTTCTGACGCTACTCACAACTATGAAGGAAAGTACTACATAACTTGGACTGATACACTTGGCTACAACCGTGAGAGAATAGTTAACCTATATGTAGATACACTACCAAAGGTAGAGATAGTATCAACCAAGTTAACAGGCAATTGCGAAAGAGAAAGATATAGATTAGAAGCAGATAATATAGTTGAAAGATATGAATACAGGTGGAGCACAGGAGAAACCACGCCTATTATAGAAGTCGATAAAGCTGGAAATTATACTCTCTACGTTACTTCTTTCCAAGGATGTGTTGATTCAAGTAGTATCGATATACAATTTGAAGATGAAGAGCTTTATTTAGAAATACTAGGTGGGAATAAACTATGCTATGGTGGTGAACTTACTTTAAGTGCTAATCAAGATTATAATAGCTATCTCTGGAACACCGATGAAACTAGTAAGTCGATCGAGATTAATAAAACTGGAAGATATATACTAACAGTAGAAACAATTAAAGGATGTACTATATCAGATACGATAGATATTACATACCACCCAAAAGTACAAGCACAATTAAAACCCACACCAACAACAATCTGTAATGGAGATTCAACTTTACTAGAATCCAAATACGATGTTCCTTATTATAGCTACGAGTGGAACACAGGAGCTACAACAAAGAGCATCTATGTTAATAGTTCAGGTACATACAAGCTAATCATTACCGACACTAGAACTGGCTGTTTGGACAGCACAGAAATCGCGATTAAAGTAGAAGACAACTTACAACCCACAATCACGGGAAGCAACATCTGTTCTGGTGAATCAGCTACCCTAACCGCACTACCCAACGACCCAAGTTATACCTACCTTTGGAGCAACGGCGAATCAACACCAGTAATAGTCGTAAACCAAGCTGGAACTTACACCGTTACTGTTAGTAAGGCTGGATGTGTAGGTACAGCAGAATATACTGTAAACGAAAGTCCAACACCAGATTTTGAGATAATAGGTGAAAGTATCATCTGTAATAATGAAATAGCGACGCTAACTGCAAGCGAAGACTTTGCTGAATACCTTTGGTCAACAAACGAGATAACTAAAGAGATAGAAGTAACAGAAGCTGGTACTTATACACTAACCGTGACTGATACTAACGGGTGTAGTGCAACTGAATCATTTACAGTAGATAAATATGAATTGAGCTTCGATATTAGCGAAGGAAGCATTGACTTTGGTAAGGTTTATATAACAGAGACTAAATCGGACAATACAACTATCATTAACAATAGTGGGTTTGAGATAACTTTAGCTAATGGTCAAACGATTGCTGATGGACAAGCATATACATTCAATTACAACTTTGTACCAACACAGTTAGGACCATTCAATAACAGCATTGATATTAGCTTAACAGAACCGTGCGACACAGTTATAACTATACCTATTACTGCTACGGTATTTGCTAGAACTACCATAAGCACAGAAGACATTTATACCCAAATAGGGCAAACAGAAACGGTACCAGTTTACCTAGAATGTGAAGCTGAATTACCATCGCAAGAGTACACAATAACTACCGAAATAGATAGAACAGCATTCTTCACAAATGATAGCTATATTATAACTAGGAATCAGCCAATCAATAAAACAAAAACTAGTATTCACAATCTGACTGGAACAATCCTATTATCCGATGACCTAGAATATGATATAACTTTCCCTAGCTACTCATTTACTAATCCGTATATAGAAGTGATCGAACAACCTGGTAGGGTTTACATAGATTCGGTTTGTGTGTTTCCGTTGCGAAACATAACAACATTCGACCCAACAACGCTGACTATAAACCCTAACCCAGCTAGTGAAGTACTTAATATAGACATCACCACTGGCATACAAGGAATAATGAAGTTGGAATTAGTAGCAACAGATGGTAGAGTGATATACACTGATGAGTGGACACAATCTACTAAGTCGAAACAGATGCAGCTAAACACAATCAATATCCCAAGTGGGTTGTACCAAGTTCGGTTAATTACTCCTTACGATGCTATTACTAAGAGTGTGATTGTGGTGGAGTAGTATAATATTACATTGTATAGACGTATGCACTTCGACTCCGCTATTAGATTAGCATTATTATAATAATTAGATTTGTAAATCATTAATCAGGTTAAATATCTGAACAACCAAGAGGAGTTTAGGTGAACTATTTCGACTTCTAAACTGTAGGGTTTATACTGAGCA